>CEQA01141561.1_pt1 | contig 12691 bp, 17 predicted proteins | sample 530501 | NCBI WGS metagenome assembly CEQA01 (sample SAMEA2620227, study PRJEB7988) | marine metagenome | isolation source: saline water (ENVO:00002010), including
CAACAATAGTTTTCATGGTATTCATTCTTATGGTAATTTTACAACTAGTAAATTTTATCCTGTAAATGAAAGGCTTAACGGATTTCCAGATTTAAATTGGCCAAAGATTAATACTATAGATGAACTGATAAAAGAATTAGAAAGGGGAGATATCTGTGCAATTCTGATAGAACCCATTCAAGCAACTTTTGGCGATAACTATTTAAATAAATCATTTTTAAAGGAAATTGCATCTAAAGCAAAAGAATATAATGTTCCTTTAATTTTAGATGAAGTCCAAACTGGATTTGGAACAACTGGAAAACCTTGGTATTTTCAGCACTTAGAAATTGAACCAGATATTGTAATTTTCGGAAAGAAAAGCCAAGTATCTGGAATTATGACAACATCTGATTTTTCCTTTGAGAAGGGAAGCAGATTGTGTGTAACATTTGATGGGGATATTGTCGATATGCTTCGTTCTACATACATTATGAAAGCATACGAACAGTTTAATCTTTTAGAAAATGCAGATATTCAAGGTAAAGTTCTGACCAAAGAACTGTACAGCATACCACAATTATCCAATGTCAGGGGTATTGGATTATTAGTTGCTTTTGATATGGATAGTAGAGAAAGTAGAAATAATTTTGTTGAAAATATTAGAAATGATGGTATGATATGTAATCCTACTGGTGAGAAATCAGTAAGACTTAGACCAAATTTGTCGGTAACGGAAACCGACATTAAAACTTGTGTAGATATTATAAGGAGAAACACATGAATCACGCACCTTTTGGACATTTAGAAGAACAACTTCAAGCAAAAACAGAAACGCCAGAGTGGGAAAGAATTATTCGTGGAATCAAGGACGCAGATACAATTTATGTGATTGGTAATGGTGGGAACATGGCAGTAGCAAGTCATGCCGCTGCCGATATTACACGACTTACAGATAAACAAGTATGGTGTCTGGATAGTCAATCACTTTTAACTTCAATTGCAAATGATTACGGATACGAGAGCATTTTTAAGAATTGGTTGGAGCATTATTCTAACCCAAATGAAAAGAGTATGGTAATTGGTTTCTCTGGTTCTGGTAATTCAAAGAATGTTGTTTCAGCATTAAATTGGGCAAACGAAAGACATAATTGGAACGGTGCTTTAATTTCTGGTTCAAAATCAACATGCTTAGATAGCAACATTCCAGAAATTGATTTTGGCAATGATTATTTCCATCAACATGAAATTCTTTCTGTAATGTGTTTTTATGAAATAGTATATAATCTTGGGTTTGAATGTCCAACTATTAAATCAGAACTCGTAAGGAAATATGGCACTACAACATGAGATATTGCTTTGACCTAGACGGTACACTCTGTACGCAGAGGACTTTAGATTATGAAAACGCAGAACCATTCAAAGAACGCATTCTTATGGTAAATCGTCTTTATGATGAAGGACATTATATTATGATTGACACCGCAAGGGGAAGTGGTGCGACAAAAGGTAAGGATTGGTATGATATCACCAAGAACCAAATAGATTCTTGGGAACTCAAATACCACGAATTGAGAACTGGTGTCAAGTTCTTTGCTGATATTTATATTGATGATAAGGCGAAACTCGCCAATACTTTTTTTGAGGTTTGTAATGAATCAACTATTGGTTTCAACCAGTAAAAATTTTGTTTACCATTTTATTCCAAGAGCAGGAAGCAGTTCTCTAAAATATCACCTACAGAGATATTTGGATGGTATGGTTGTTGTACCAAAAGAAAAGGTAGAGGTATATGATTCACCTTTACATAGGAACATGGCGCCTATAGTCAAACCAGTACATGATTTAATCAATTATCCAAATCATTTTAAATTTTTAGTTGTTCGCAATCCACATGATAGGATAATTTCTTATTATTATGAATATGTTGTATCTGATACAAGTCATTTTGGTGTGAACACCTTTGAAGATTATATTGATGTATTAAATAACACCAAAGAGTGGACACCGCAATTTGACCATGTTATGCCGATTTCGGAAATGTCTTTACCAAATGACAAGTATGATAAGGTTTATAAGTTGGAAGATGATTGTTTTAATTCTATACAAACCGACCTAAATCTGGAAGAATTTGAAGATGTAAAGTTTAGTGTTTCTGCCAGACTTAACAACTACCACGACTTAACCGAAAAGCAGTTAGACTCTGTTTGTAAAACGGTAGACAGTATTTACTATAATGACTTGACAAATTTTAATTATAATATAAAAGATTCTTTATATTTTAGGAAAATGAATTATGCCCCTCGCTAAATGCTATGGACCATGGCAAAACTTAAAACTTGAACTTCCTTTTGAATGTCATGTTGATACTCGTGACATTAGTTCATTTCAAAGACAAGAGGGAGTAAAGTATGTCTACATCGATAGTGAACCGCCTTGGGCATGTACTCCTCTGGATGAATTAGTAAAGAATGCTCCCAGATACGATGCAATAATGACAACATACAATGAAGAAATTTTAGAAAGAATACCCAATTCTTTTTTCCACCATGTAAGACATGACCCATATATGGACCCAAGTTATAAACCAGAATTTAATGAAAAGAAATTTTGCGTTTCATATTTGGTTTCTAATTGGTCAGAATCTAGACATGGCTTCTGGATTAGAAAACCTGCAACAGAGTTGTTGTTAAATCATAGTGTTCCTCATAAAGTTTATTCTGGAAGAAGGACACCATATCCAAATATAGAATTGCTACCTCAAACTTATCCACCAGAGGTTCTAGATGATTATAATAAAACAATTATATTTGATGCAATGTTTTCTATTGCAACCGAAAATCATATACAGAAAAACCATTGGCAGGAAAAACCACTTGGTTGTTTTTGGACTAGAACAGTTCCTATTTATTTTGGTTGTCCAAACATATCTGACTTCGGTTTCAGAGAAGATGGGATTCTTAGGTTTAATACAATAGAAGAATTGGCAGATATTTTAGACAGAGTAAGTCCTGAACTATATGAAGAAATGAAAGAAGCAGTAGAGCATAACTTTCAAGTTGCTATGAGAGATTATAGTATTTCACAACATGTAGATATTGCCAATGCTATAAGAAATCATTTTGAGGAAAATGAATAATGCAAAAGGTGTATTCAGAAATAGAGCCAGATAAGTTATTGTTTTCATTATTGAGATATGAAGATTTATCAGAATATAGAACAGATATAAGTCCAACAGAAGAATATTTGCAGGTGTCTGGTAGATACTTAAAAAAGAATACAAAAGTTGATGCACACAAACATATACCACTTGACAGACACACAGACATCACACAAGAAGCATGGGTAATCCTTAAAGGGAGAGTAAAGAGTGTATTTTATGATTTAGACGATTCCATTATATTTGAAACTGAAATTAAAGATGGAGATTGTATAGTATTATACAGGGGTGGACATTCGTTGGAAGTTTTAGAAGAAGATACAATTTTTTATGAATTTAAAACTGGACCTTACTGTGGTATAGAAGCAGATAAGGAAAATTTAGATGTTTGAAATGATTGACAATCCAATTCTTATTAAAGAAGATTTTGATTATATTGGAACAGGAAATATCCTTCGTGCAAAGAATCCAAAAGAGTCTATATTTAAAGTTATAGGCGAGTCTTTGAAAGTTTCTATAAATGCCGTAATTGTAGATGGACATCAAACTCTAATAGAATATAATGATTCTGGACAAGGAACACTTTGGATGTTGGGCTGTAAAGCACCTCATTTAATTTGTGGTTTTGCGCCAAATTCTAGTATAGTTGTGGTGGGTTGTATTGTTGCATATACTAATTTTTTGGATAATGTAACATCATTAAATAAAATAACATTTAATAATTATGGTTGGGGGAAACTTCTTCATCATAGGTATGATTATAGAATAGGAGGCACCAACCACATCCTACACAATGAACCAACACCCAATGAAGTATTAACTTTTCAACTTAAAAAATGCTTGATTAATTCAGACGATTATATTATTACTGACAATGATGAAGTTAGATATATTGGAGGATTTTCTGGAAACCAGAAGAAATTAAACTTATCTGAGAAGTTTACAGTATGGGATTGTTGTGATATAAATAATACAGAAGGTGTACCAAAGGAATCAATTTTCGTTAATTGTCATGTTGGAACATATTCTACAGATTGTGAAGATTTTCTTTTTATCAACCCATATTCATCTTCTAAATTAGATGAACCGATTAAATTTGATAAAAGAAAGAAAGGTACTTGGTAATGAGTGAGGTGAAAATAATAGAATTGGGGATGCATCCCTTTGCAGACACATTTATTAGTTCTGAACAACTTTCTTTATCAGAACCAGTATATCCATTGGAATGTTTTTTAAACAAAGACTTTGGCGAAATTAAATTAGGAATCGACACAAAAGCAGACGATAGATATAATCTATATGATTATTCTTATACTTCTTCAAATTCTAATTTCTCCAAATCACATTGGATAGATTATGCAAAGACAGTAAGTGAAAAAGTAAATTTACAAAAAGATTCTAGAGTGGTTGAGATTGGTTCTAATGACGGATTCTTAGCAAAAGAGATGAAGGATTTGGGATTTAATGTGGTTGGTGTAGACCCATCGGAATATATGGCAGACCTCGCAGACAAGAGGGGAATCAAAACTTATGTTAGATTATTTAATAGTGAAGCAAGCAAAATAATAAAAGATGATTTTGGTTCTGCTGATTTGATTATTGCAAATAATGTTTTCAACCACTCAAACGACCCATTAGATTTTATTAATGGTATTTCTAATCTGTTAGTTTTTGGTGGAACATTTGTATATGAATTGCCATATTGGTATCATACAATTAAGGATGGTAAGTTTGACCAAATATACCACGAACATGTAACTTACTTTACAGCAAAATATTCTTATGAATTGCTTAGGAAGGCAGGTCTAGAAATAGTTGATATAGATATTGTAGATTATCATGGTGGTTCTTTGCGAGTCTTTGCAAGAAAGGTTGAAGGGGAAGTCAAACTTACAGAAAAGGTTTCTGAAATGATTTTAGAAGAAACTTCTTTTGGTTTGTTTAACGAAGACAGATATAAAACATTTATGAACACACTACACAATCAAAGAAATATTCTACTAAAACAAATTTACAAAATAAAATCCGATGGGTATTCTATAATTGGAGTTGGGGCTGCCGCAAAAGCAAACACATTCTTAAACTTCTATAATTTAGACAATAAAACATTGGACTATATTACAGATAGTTCTGAACACAAGCAAGGAAAATATACCCCACTTACTAGAATACCAATTGTTGGTGACGAAATATTTTCCGAGTATGAAGATGTTTATGCATTAATTTTATCTTGGAACATATCAGATATAATAAAAGAAAACTTAAAGAGAATAAATGAAAACATTAAATTCATATCATTGCCAGGAGAAATTAAATGAAAATTAAAAATGTTTGGAAAGATATTAAAGAACCACTAGAACTTCATACAGATGCTAGGGGTTCAATCGCTGATGTATTTTATAACGAAAATATACACCATGTTGCAATCATCGATTCTAAACCAAATGTGCTTCGTGGAAATCACTACCACAAACAAAGCACACAACACATGTTGATAACAAAAGGTTCTTTAGAATATTGGTATTCGCCAGCAGAATGTGCAAACTGTGATGCAAAGATGGTAGTTGCAAGAGAAGGTGACTTAATTAGTACTCCACCTTGGGAGGCTCATGCTCTTGTAATAGGAGAAGAAGGAAACCAATTTATTGTTTTTGGTGAAGGAGTACGAGGCGGTATGGATTATGAATCCGATACATTTCGTGTTAAATCAATTGTTCCAGAAGAAAGGATTAAATAATGATATTACTATCAAACCACTTATTAACTTTAGAAGAATTTAAAAATGTTGACAATGTTGTTGTACGAATCAATATGGCTCATGTTAAAGACAAAACAGAACTTAAAAAATTTGTAAATATTAATTCTGATGTTTTCTTAGATTACCCAAAGGGAAGAAGTAAACCACCAGTTCCAACACTTCATGTTCCAGATGCATTGGAGATGATGGCAAAATATCCAAACATTAAATATTTTGCAGTATCAAATATTGAAACACCATCAGAAGTTAAAATGATTTCTAGTGTTTTACCAAAGCATGTTAGTTTTGTGCCAAAAATTGAAACATTGGACGGCGTAATAAACCTCGCATCTATTTTTGAAACAGGATGTGTGAAGCATATAATGCTTGATGCAGAAGATTTATATACAGATGTTAATAATGATACAGAATTATATTTACAATTAAAAGAAAGAGTAAAGAATACTTGTAAAACATATAATGTAGAATTGTTGGAGTTATATGGAGTAATTTTTAAGGGTGACAACTAAAAATTACAACCCATGGCCACTTGGACAGATTCCTAAAAAACATCAAAGACCAGAACTTGATGTTTTAAGAGAAAAAGGATATCCAATTCAAGACCCAAGAGATGCAGTAGATTTATTTGAAAAGACAATCGCTAATTTCGCAGGAAGTAAATATGCAGTATCTGTAGATTGTTGCACTCATGGTTTGTTTTTATGCTTGAAATATCTAGAAGCCTGTGGTACAATAACGATTCCTGCAAGAACTTATGCATCGGTGCCGATGCAAATTCTACACGCTGGATGTAAGTTGGAGTTTGAAAATATAAAATGGTTCAACAAATATCAATTAAAACCCTATCCCATATGGGACTGTGCAATTCAATTCACAGAAGGTATGTATCAAGAAGGATTTGAAGTATTGTCATTTCAAATTAAAAAAACAATCCCAATTGGAAGGGGAGGAATGATTCTCACAGACGATGAGAATGCTTATAGGTGGTTGAAGAAAGCATCATACGATGGCAGAGAAGTAAATACTCCATATGAAGATGATGACTTTGAGATTCTCGGTTGGCATTTTTATATGACGCCGGAAGATGCGGCTAGAGGATTATTGTTATTCGAGGATTCACAGAAGATAAATAAACCTTCTGTAGAAAATCCATATGAACATTATTCAGATTTATCAAAAAAGAAGGTATTTAAAAATGAGTAGAGTATTAGTAACAGGCGGTGAGGGATTAGTAGGTTCTGCTATCGAATCGGAATTCAAACCTACCAGAAAATCATTAAATCTTATGCATATAGATAACATTGTAAGATATATTACACAGAATAAAATCGATTCCATTATTCATTGTGCGGGAAAGGTTGGTGGAATCAAAGCAAATACTACCAAACCCGGCGAATTCTTTTATGATAATATTATCATTAACAGTAATGTTCTAGAGGCAGCCAGAATTACAGGAATTAAGAAGGTTGTTTCTTTTATGTCCACATGTGTATTTCCTGATGATGTTACTTATCCATTACATCCAGACCAAATTCATAAGGGAGAACCCCACTCAACCAACTATGCATATGCTTATGCAAAACGGATGTTAGAAGTCCAAAGCAGAGCATACAGGGAACAGTATGGGTGCAACTTTGTCACCGTAATTCCCTGCAACATCTACGGACCAAACGATAATTTTAATCTTGATGATGGTCATGTTATTCCTTGTCTTATCCATAAATGTTATTTAGCAAAACAAAACAATACACAATTTGAAATTTGGGGTGGTGGTAGAGCATACAGAGAATTTATATATTCAAAGGATGTTGCAAACATTGTAAAATGGATTCTTGAAAATTATAATGAACCAGAACCTTTTGTTATATCCCCAGATGAAGAAATTTGTATCGCAACGATTGCACAAGAAATTGCATGGAGAACAGGGTTTGAAGGAAGTCTTATATATAGTGGTGAAAGAGAAGGACAAATAAGAAAACCTTCAGATAACAGTTTATTGAAAAAACTTATTCCAGATTATGAGTTTGTGCCTATACAACATGGATTACAAGAAACTATAGATTGGTTTTGTGAAAATTATAAGGATGCTAGAAAATGAGTGATAGAAAAGTTGCATTAATTACAGGAATCTCTGGTCAGGATGGAAGTTATCTTTCTGAACATCTTCTAAAACAAGGATATGAGGTTCATGGAGTTGTAAGAAGACAATCAACAGCAGAACACCAAGAGTCAAGACTAGAACACATAGAAGACCAAGTTAATAATTATTATGGGGATTTAACAGATGTTCCATCATTAACTCGTTTAGTGACATCCATCAACCCAACTCATATTTTCAACTTGGGCGCCATGAGTCATGTACGGATTAGTTTTGATGTGCCTTCTTACACCATTCAAGCAAATGGTCTTGGTGTATTAAACTTACTTGAGGTTTACAGAGAGTTTGCTCCCGAAGCAAAATTCTATCAAGCAAGTTCATCTGAAATGTTTGGAAACAGTTTCGATGAAGATAAATTTCAAAGAGAAACAACACCGATGAATCCAGTGAGTCCATATGGATGTTCAAAATTATTGGCATATACTCTTGTTCGACACTACAGAAATGCATACAAACTACATGCGTGTAATGGAATTCTTTTTAACCATGAATCTCCTCGCAGAGGTTCAAATTTTGTGACCAATAAAGTTGTCAAGACAGCAGTTCAAATTAAATTAGGATTAGTGGACAAATTGGAACTTGGTAATATGGATTCTTATCGAGATTGGGGACACGCAAAAGATTATACTAGAGCAATGATTCAAATTATTAATCACGAAACTCCAGATGATTTTGTTGTTTCTACAGGAGAAACACATTCGGTTCGTGACTTATGTGAGGTTGTATTTAATTATTTGGATATGGATTATAAAGATTATGTTGTACAAAACCCAAAATATATGCGACCAGAAGAATTAAAATATCTCAAGGGAGATTGTAGTAAGACAAAAGAAATTCTTGGTTGGAAACCAACATATACATTTAAAGAAATGATGCACGAAATGGTAGATTATTGGATGGAGGAACTTTCTTGAAAGCACTAGTTACAGGTGGAGCAGGATTTATAGGTTCAAATCTTGTAGATAGATTGTTGAATGATGGTCATGAAGTTCGTGTGGTAGACAACGAATCCACAGATGCCCATGAACATTTTTATTGGAACGATTCTACTGAAAATTTTAAGTGGGATATAGGAACTTCTGAAGATTGGGCAATGGAAATTCTGACAAAGGACATAGATGTAATATTTCATTTAGCCGCAGAAGCAAGAATTCAACCTGCAATAAAGAATCCCTCACTAACCACAAGAACTAATGTATTAGGAACATGCAACATACTTCAGGCAGCCAGAGAGAATGGAGTAAAAAGAGTAGTATATTCTTCAACTTCTGCCGCATATGGTTTAAAAAACAAACCACCTGTTACCGAAGACATGACAAAAGATTGTTTAAATGCATACTCTATTACAAAATGCACAGGAGAAGACCTATGTAAAATGTTCTATGATATGTACGGATTGGAAACAATTACATTTCGTTACTTTAATGTGTATGGTGAACGACAACCAACCAAAGGACAGTATGCTCCAGTAATTGGATTGTTTCAAAAACAACATGAAGAAGGACTGCCAATGACCATTGTTGGTGATGGAAAACAAACTAGAGATTTTACTTATGTCGGAGATGTTGTAGATGCAAATATTAAGGCAGCGACCACAGAAAATCCAGATGCGTTTGGAGAAATATTTAATATAGGTACTGGAAATTCTTATAACATATTTGATTTGGTCAAAATGGTTGGAGGGGATGATGCAAAATATGAATTCATTCCTGAAAGATTGGCAGAGATTAGAGATTCAAAAGCAAATACAGATAAAGCAAAGAATATCTTGGATTGGAAATACACAACTAAATTAGAAGATTGGATAACATCATGCAAGCAACAATTGGCGTAATAGGAAATGGATTTGTAGGGAATGCCGTAGCAAAAGGATTTCAAGGAAAAGTAAGTGAAGTAAGAATCTATGATATAGATAAAGACAAATGTACACATGGATATGTTGATACAATGAGTTCGGATTATATTTTTGTGTGCTTACCTACTCCTATGATTGATATGGAAGGTGGAAGGTGCAATCTATCTGCTATAGAAAATTTCTTTAAAGAACTCCCAAGAATAATAGAAGGAACTATAGTTATAAAATCCACAGTTCCAGTAGGAACAACAAATTTATTAATAGAAAAATATCCATATCTTAAAATTGTTCATAATCCAGAATTTCTAACTGCTATAAATGCAGAATATGATTTTGTTCATGCAGATAGACATGTAGTTGGAGGAAAAGAAGATTTAACATATGGGTTAAAGAGATTATACGAAACATGTTTTCCAGACATTCCAGTAATATCCATGCAATCAGATGAATCAGAATTGGTTAAGTACTTTTCAAATTGTTTTCTTGCAAGCAAGGTAATGATATTCAACGAAATGAAAATCTTATGTGATAATATGCCACACACTGATTATGACAGCATAATAAAAGCAGTAATATCAGACTCTAGGATTGGAGAAAGTCATACTTCTGTTCCTGGACCAGATGGAGAGTATGGTTTTGGTGGTACTTGTTTTCCAAAGGATGTAAATGCCCTTATACATACTATGAAAGAATATGGAGTAGAACCTTTAATTCTCGAATCGGTTTGGGAGCAAAATAAAAGGTATAGATTAAATTGGGATTGGGCAGAAAATAAATCTGCTGTAATGAGTGAATAATATTATGGAAATAAAAAAAGTTAAAAGACCGTCATCTGTAACACTTTGCATGATTGTAAAGAACGAATCTCATATCATTAAGGATTGCCTTTCTTCCATGCTTCCATACATTGACAGATATGATATTACTGATACAGGTTCTACAGATGGAACACCAGAACTTATTAAAGAGTTTTTTAATGAACATGGGATAGAAGGTGAAGTATATCTTTCTGATTGGAAGGGGTTTGGCGACCATGCAGGAAATATGGGAAGCAGAACCGAGTCGTTAAGAAACTGTGATGGTAAAGCAGACTATGCATGGGTAATTGATGCTGATGACTATATAACAGGTGATTTTCAATTTCCAGAAAAGATGGATGCGGATAGTTACAGTCTTCGTATTGGTAGAGAAGAATTTACTTGGTGGAGAAATCAAATATTCAAAACGGGAATTGAATGGTGCTATGTTGGAATTCTTCACGAATATGCAGAATGTAAAGGGAAACCTCACGACCAAGTATCCACAGATAGAATATTTGGAGAATATCATGTATCTGCAAGAACAGAAGGTGCAAGAAATGTTGGAATCACCACTGTAGAAAAATATACAAGAGATGCAGAAATGCTTGAAAAAGCATTAGAAGAAGACCCAGACAATGTAAGATATCAGTTTTACCTTGCACAATCATATTTTGATTCTCAGCAATATGAGAAATCATTAGAAGCATATATCAAGAGAGCCGAAATGGGTGGTTGGGAAGAAGAAGTGTATTATTCTATTTACAGAACAGGTATAATTAAAGCACTTCTTAATTACTCTTGGCCTGAGATTCAACAAGCATTTTTGGATTGTTATGATTACAGACCAATTCGTGCAGAACCCCTATATCAAATTGCGAGATTATATAGGCAAGTTCATGATAAACCACGATTGGGTTATATCTTTGCTAGAATGGCTTTAGAGATTCCATATCCCCAAAACGACATCCTCTTTATAAGTGAAGATTGTTACAAATATCAAATTCTTGATGAGATTGGTGCAACTGCTTATTATGCGGGTAAACCACATATAGGACTTGAAGCATGTAAGAGGTTGATTAATGAAAATCTCATTCCAGAAGCACATAAAGAACGGGCACAGGCAAATCTAGAACAATATGAAAAACTCGTTGGACAAATGCATGAAGCAGAAAAAGAAGCAGAGATAGAAAGACGGGCTAAAGAATATGCCAAAAAGAAAGAAGAAAAAGAAGCGAGAAAGACTAAAGATAAAAAAGGCACTAAAGTAAATCAAACCAAAAGAGGGTTTAAAAAAAGAAAAACAGCGAAAAGATAAAGCATATATAGTATATAAACTATTGGAGAAATTTTATGCCCGCAAGACACGACATCACATCCAATCAGGGAGAAACCCTGAATCTTCATCTATTATATACAGATTCAGTAGATGCTTCTATCGATTTAGCAAACTATAGTGCAGAATTTCAAGTAAGAAGGTCTACATCAGACAGTGATAAACTTTTACACCTATATGGTTCTACTGGGGGATTAAATTATGGTGCAACCGCTGGTAGTACTGGTGCAGGAGATACATCAGTAGGAATAAGTGGTGGAATTTGGTTAAATAGAAATGCAGGAAATACTGGTGGTGAAACTGGTGGTATTCGTATTTTTGCTGGCGCAACTGCCACTTCTTTAGTACCTGCCGGAAAACATTTATATGATTTAGAATTAAGGTATATTCCAGACGGAACAGTTACCAGACTCATGGAGGGGAGATTTGATTCTCCTAGTGAGGTTACTAGATGAAAATTAAAATAACAGAAAATTCCATAGTAAAAAAATCTTCCAAACCAATTAATGTAAATAAAACAGATGGAAACAGTTATGGTGTACTTTCCATCACTTTGAAAAAGAAACAAGAACAAAAGATTTTATTTCTTTGAGTGAGTTTATATGTCTGATGTAAAAGGCTTCAATCAATATCACAATGAAGAAGAAG
>CEQA01141560.1_pt1 | contig 12660 bp, 3 predicted proteins | sample 530501 | NCBI WGS metagenome assembly CEQA01 (sample SAMEA2620227, study PRJEB7988) | marine metagenome | isolation source: saline water (ENVO:00002010), including
TAATGATAAACAAGCTAAAATTCTAACCAATGTAACTAGTTTTCCTGACGTTCAGAAATCATTACAGAACATAGAGACACAATTAAACAAATTGTTTGACAATGTAAATAGTATTTCAGAAAAAGATACTTCAGAGTCTAAAGGACAAAGTGGTGATATAAATATTTCAAGAAATTCAGATGGAACTTATTCGTTGGAATGTTGTACTAACGAAGGATGGAAAAAACTTTTTGTTAAAACAGATGGAAGCGGTGGTACTTTTTCAGTCTATTTAGGAGATAAAACAAAAACAAATATATAACTTGTTTCATATAAATAAATAAGTGTAAATTATAAAGATAGAATCAAAGGAGATTTAATGGGTTGGTTAAGCGATAAATTGTTTGGAAAAAAGAAAAGGATAGACCAGAATAAGATTAATTCTTATATGGAGCCTTATAGAAAAATGATTGATAGGTTCGAAGGAATCGCAGAAGACCAAATGGACTATGATTCTATAATGAACCGTACTGCTAGACAAAGATTTATGGGTCAAAGCTACGATATGCTTGGGCAAAATCAAAATATGCTTGCACAGACAGCTATGATGAACAATTTAAGCCCTGCGCAAATGATGGCTCAACAGCAACAAATGGCAAATAGGACTACTGGTCAATTTGGTGCTCAGATGGACCAAATGTATCAAAATCAATACAATCAAGGATTAGCTGGTTTAATGAACGTTTCCCAAATGAGAAAAGGAGAAGGAGAAAGACTAGCTAATGCTCATATACAATCAGTTAATGCTCATAATGCAAGAAGGCAAAGCAGAATGGGATTCGCAAGTGGATTACTAGGTATGGGATTAAACTTTGGTGCTAACTTTATACCTAAACCAGGTGGAGGAGATTAAATGGCGATAGATTATGGAAATTATGCACAGATTTATGGAGGAGGCTTTGATTTAAGCCCTATCGAAAAAGGTGTCTCTAATTTTATGCAGCAAAATAAAGAAGCTAGGGCTTTAGCAGTTGGAAGAATGAATGATGAAGTCTGGGCTGACTTAATGAAGCCTTATCAAAATGCAGTTTCCAAAGATGTATCTCAATGGGATTTTAATTCATTTACTGGATTAGACGCAGGTAGTGCTTTATTGAAGTTTAAACAAATAGCAAAATCTAAAGGTGACAGGTTTTACAATGAGGCTGCCTCTCAAGGATTATTTAACCCTATAACATTTAAACAGCAGTATGACCAAATGAAAGCTGCTTATACTCCTAATATAGAATCTAAATTAGAAGCATATCAAGAAACACATGGATTAACAGATAAGGATATGCAAGGATTTTTAGGGCAAAGAACAGATTTAAGAAACTTCTTACTTGATAATGCTAATCCTGCAGGGAAAGTAAGAGATTTAGCTAGACCTTATACTCCATCAGGATTTTTTCCAGGAGCAATTGAAGAAGTAGCAAGCCAACCTTTTAGATATGGAACTTCTTTAGGTGCTGGAAGGGCGTTAACAGGTGCATGGAAAGAAGCTAAAGATTGGAAAGATTTTGCAGGTATGACAAAAGGAGCTAAAGCAGGACTTGCTTCTAATTATGCTTTTATGAACCCTTTAAAAGGAGAGTTTGGCAAAGGTGGAGTACCTAGCCTCCAGTCTATCGCAGAAGACTTAAAAAAGACTGGTTTTGGTTCAAAATATGATAAAGGTGCAAAGACTTCGGCTAAAAGATGGAAAGCTAAGTTAGGTGGAGCTACAAGAAGTCGTAATGCTGCATTTAAAAACGCTACTGGTAAAAAATGGGACCCTAACGCAAAGGGAGATGCAAAAAAATTACAAACAAAATGGAGTAAAGCTGCTAATTGGAAGGGTAAAGAAGGAGCAGGAGGAGCCGCTAAAACTGCAAAATTCAATAAATTGGCTGGAAAAAGTAATAGAGCTCAAGGAAGATTAGGGCAAGGTGCTTATAGAGGAATACAGAATATACTTAAAAAACATGGCAAAGCTAAAGTAATATCAACTCTGGCTAAACAATTAGGTTGGAAGCAAGCGGCTAAAGTAGCTGGAAAATTAATTGTAGGAACAGGATTGACTGCAACTGGTGTAGGTTCAGTAGCTGGTCTAGCAATGAATGCTTGGACTTTATATGATATATATAGTATATTATCTAAAGCATTGGGAGAAACTGGGGGAATGAGAAGTTTAGATAAAATGGCCTTTGGAGGTGGTACTAGAAACAAAGACGCACTAAACTTACAATAGCATTAATGTGGCTCAAATACAACAACAAAATTTAGAACAAGAACAACCACAATGGCAGCCTAGGTACGACGCTGCTCAAACAAAAAAACTTACTAAACTTTACAAGGAAACTCCTCATAGGTTTACAGAGGAACAACTTCAAGAAATAAGGGACCATGCTGGTTACCATCAATTACCTTTTTATGAAGGTGAATTTTCTATATTCGATGCATTAAAACAAGCTGGTGGAGGATTTCTAGAAGGTTTTACCACCTTAAGAGTTGCAGACCATCCAGATAACGAATATGAAGCAGTAGCAAGAAGTATAGGTCATTTAGCAGGATTTGTCCCTGGAATTCTTTCTGGTCCTTTAAAAGCACTAGGATTGATGAAAGCTGCAAGAGCCGTTAAAGGTGTTAAGTCTTTGCCTATGATAGGAGCAGACTATGTAACTAAAAAAGCTAAAAAAATTGTCAAACCAATACTTAAGGGTGCTTCTGATTCAAGATTTAAAGCTGCAGATGATGCTTCAAGTTTCTTCTTAGGTGACAAGGTAAAACATTTAACAGAAGGAGCTTTTCATCTAGGTACTGCAAGTGCTATATCATCTGTTTGGGATGGTGTTGACCAGATGTGGGAAAGTTTTAAAGGAGGAGCAGTAGCAGGTGGTGTATTTAGAGGAATAGGAAATGTTATACCTGGAACAACTTCAGGGGATAAATTTATAAAAGGTTTGGCAGGTTCTATGTTTATGGGGCTTCCAACTACAATGAGAGGAGCTACTACTCCAGAGCAAATATATGAATATTTAGCAGGAGCATATTTTGGGGCTAATGAAAGACCTTGGTATGTAGCAAAAGCAAACAGAGGAATTAAAGAATTTACGAAAGAAGCAGAAAAAAATCCTCAATTAGAATGGGAAAGAAATGTAGAAAAATGGGATAAATTTGAAGATTACCCTGAGATTGTTCAAAAGGAAATGGTTAGACAAGGTAAAGCGGCATGGGGCTCTAGAAAGGGCAACCTAAATAGAGCAAACTTTTTAATGGAATTACATGGTATAACTGATAAAATACCTGCTGAACAATTAGATAAAAGATATGAAGCCTTGAATTCTGTAATGAAAGGACAGCAAAAAAGAACTAAATATAAGGCAGTAGATAAAATAGGTGTAGGAGTTTCTAGTGGTGGTAGCGGAGCTCCATCTGAATGGGGTAAAATTGGAGAAAAATATGGTTTTCCAGTTATACACATGATTCCTGAAACCGAAGCTAATACTAAGGCAATGTCTTATTTTATAGAAAGAGTTAAAAAAGGTAAGGTTAGAGGCGTTCAAAGAGGAGTTACTGAAAGCGAATTGTTAACAGCAGGACAAGCTGTAGAATTAGCTAACAATACTTTGAAAATAGATTTAAATAAAGTTAAAAGAAAAACTTATGAATACATATTGAATAATTGGATGCAGATTAAAAATGCAGGCTCTGTGTATGCAATAGGAGAACTTAATACTACTGGTGAAAATGCATACAGAACGTTAAATAGAGGTGGAGCTTGGGGAATGCAAATGGGATTAGATAGAGGAATCCAAAAAGCATTTGTATTTGACCAAAAACAACGTAGTTGGTTTCAATGGTCTGCAGATGCAAATAGATTTAAAGCAATAGATGGTGTTCCTAAATTAGGTCAAAATCCTGCATTACTAGGGGATTATAAGCTTCAGCCTTCTGGAGTTAAAGCTATAAGAGATGTTTATGAAAAATCATTTGGTCAGTTAAAAACTGGCGAAAAAAGCCCTCTTCCTGATGCTGTAGACCCTGATACTATAAGGGAGTATCACGTCGAAACAATCAAAAATGTAAAAATGTTAAGAGAATCTATATCTGAAAAGAAACAAGATATTGCTGACATTAATACTTCTTTAAAACAAGGTGTTGATAAAGCTAGAGCTAAGGAGTTAAATAAACAAAAAAAAGAACTTCAAAAACAAATTGATAAAATATATGAAAACATAGTAGATGTTCATCAAACTTTAAAGCCTACTCAGTATATGGATATGAATACTGGTCAAATAATAACTGACGTAGATACTGGTATGAAAAGTCAAGAGTTTGCTTTAATGAAAAAAAGCGAGTATTTTGCTAATAGATATTTAAAAGATATATGGGATGCCGAAAAGGGTGGATTAATAAGTAAAAGAGATAAGATGATAGAACTAGGTCAAGATGCTGAAACTATTATAAGAAACCATATAGAAAAAGGAAATAAAAATATAAAAGTAAATGAGGCTGTAAAAGATATGGAAGAAGCTTTTGGGACTACTTTAAAGCCAGAAGCGGTTAACCATATTAGAAAATGGTTAAGGGAGTTAAACTTAGGTAAGCAAGTAGTATTTTTAAAGACTAGAGGTGGTCAAGAAATTGAATTCTCAGACCCTTCTCATCCTACTGATATTACAGGACAAATAATAAGACAAATAGAATCTCCTAAATTAATAGAGGAAATCTATGATATTGAAGGAGGAACTTATTCTAAGTCTGAAAAAGTGCAAACTCCTTTGGTTGTATGGGATAGTGTAGGCAGAAGTGGAAAAACTGGGTTAACCACTAATGTTCCTTTAGACAAGTTAGTTATGCATTTAAGATTTACTGAGAATTTAACAGAAGCAGATGCTATACAAAAAGCTGACAATCTTAAAGGTAATATTATTAAAAAAATGTTAAAAGAAGAGAATATGATGCCTTTAGGAGGACAAGGCGATAAAGGTAGATTAATATTTGTCAAATTGCATCCTAAAGCAAGAAAGCCTGAAGATGTAAGGTTATCATATGCTCAGTTACTAAGAGCATTAAGACAAAGAAAAGACAGTAAAGGAAACCTAACTGACAGAGATGCTATTACTTTATTTAATAAAGATATGGAAATAGCTAAAACAAAATATGGTATTACAAATCAAGAGTTTAAACAGATGGTAGCGTCTAATGTTAGATATGATTTGGCTATGAATGGGTTTAAGTATAGCTATGATAATATTAAAAAGCTTATGCACAAAGGTTTTATTAATAGTGCTATAGCGTTTAATAAAAGAAATCAAATATGGATGACTAACGGATATGGCGGTAATAAAGAATTTTTTAAACATGTAGTTGATGCTAATGGAAAAACAGTTTCTGGTATTACAGACCTTTCTCCAAGAAACAATTTTGTTTACAGATTGATTCATGACCCTGAAACTCCTGATGCATTAAAGAAAAAAGCTTTAAAAGCATTAAGCACAGAGCTTCCAGAACACGTAGATGGTGCTATTTTAGTTAGAAGTGATGTTATTAAATTGATAAACGAAGATGCTGGACACCCTGCGTCAGGTCAAAACAAATCATTTATAATAGACAAAACACCTTTGTATAAACCTAGTTCTATACAGGTGATAAATGGTAAGCCTAAAATAGTTAAAGGCAAAGAAGTCCAAATGGGAGCATTGTTAGGTAAATATATGATGCATGACGTTGGAGAAACTGCATCTAAAGCTATGTTTGACAAAGGTGTTCATATGTTAGTAATGACATCTGCCGCTAAACAAACAGGTGGAAGAAAAATAGGTGATTATAGTGTTGGTCAAAATGGAGAGTTGTTTTTAAATAAGGGAGCAAATTACGAACTAGACCCTGGAAGTATAAAGTACAATTCTTCTGTTATAAATGATTCTCATATGGCTCAAAAACAAATATGGGTTAAACAGCTATTTACTAACTTACATCAATATGGACATGCTCCAATATCAACAGATATTATAAATGAAATACATAGAGATGTTATAAGAAAGAACTTTGATGGAGACCCTGCTCTTAATAAACAATTAGAAGCATATAAGAATTCATTAGACCCTAATAAAATAGAGAATTTATTACAAAATTTAGAATCATTAGGAACTAAAGAACTGATAGAAGTATTAAAAACTCCTGGAGCAGAAAGATTTTCTGAGCAAGCAATGCAAAGAATGTTAAGAATTGTTGAAAAAGATATAGAAATGCAATTTCAAGAAGGAAGTATTACAGCAGAAGAAAGAGCTGCTAGTTTACAAAGTATAGCAGAAGCAGTGTCTCCAATAGATAGGTTGTTAAAAAATGTTGCTATTGTAGGAGAAGAGGCCAATCAAAAAGGTTTAAGTGGTTATTCTGGATATATGCATAAATACGTAAGAGATTATAGAGCTGCTGTATTGCATAATTACTTTGTGAAATCAGTCACTAGACCAATAGCTGATAATTCTGCTGTTGCAAGAATAAGACCTTATGACAAATGGATGCAGAGAAAATTCCCTGAGTTAAATAAAGATGACAATTCATTTATGTTAGACTCAGCTTATAAAAAAACAAAGATTAAACTTCCTGATGGTAGTGAAAAAACATTAGGAGAGTTGTGGAAATTAAAAGATAATCCTAAATATAAAAGAGATGTTAAAAATGTATTTAACGCACTAGTTCTTCGTGTTCCTATGGATAGTATATCTGGAGCACATAAACTTGAATTTAAAGGATTTACGGGTAGAAACGGACATGGTATCTTAATGCACTCAAGGACTATGAGAGCAATAGGTGGTGCTGACTTAGATGGAGATGAAGCATTTGTCTATTTTGGAGGGAAAAGAGCAGACGGTACTGGTTATGGTATGAAGCAATCTTGGTTAGACGCTATACATGCTAATAGAGGAGAGTTTTATAACAAAAGCAAAACAGACGTTAAAGATAATAAAGATGCATTTAGAGATTTATTGACAGAAGGAGCTGCTCCTGATAATCCTTTAAAGAAAAAGAAAAGCTTGTATTATTCTCCAATATCAAGGATAGCTGCGTCTGAAGGAGCTGTTCAAGGTAGAGGGATGCTTGGGATAGCTGTATCACAAGGACAAGTTATGAAATCTGCTTATAATGCCTTAATGGCCGCAGAAGGTCAACAGGACGTATTTAAAACCTCTATAAAAGGAGATGGCACCTATAGAGTTACTTTAACTCCTAAAACTAAGAAAAAAGAACGAGAATACCAGAGAGAGTTAACTAGAGCACAAATAGCATTTGCCTCTGACCCTTTAGATGAGGCAGGATTAAAAAGCCCTGAAGTATTTTTTAATACTATGCATAACGCTTATTTTAAAACATCTTTTGAAAAATGGAATAAAAAATTAAAGAAATATGAACCTTCTGAAGCTCCAGAAAAGCTAAAACCATACCATTTAAAAAGAGGATTAGTTGGTAATTTTAAAAATATGAATAGCGCTTATTTTGGTAGAAACTATGATGAAAATCGTAGATATACTATGGATGAAGTAAATCATTTGGCATCAAATATTAGGTTCTTAACAGAAGCTCAAAAAAACACTATATTACCTAAAATGGTAGAAACCCTAGAAGGTTTAGACTGGAGTGATAATATGTTCAATAGAGTTGATAGAGCTGGTTTAATGAGGGCTTATGAAGAAATAGATGCTATGGTAAAAGACCCTGATGGTAAATTTGGAAATTGGTTAAAAGGAGCAATGGCTAGAAGTTCTTTTAGAGTTCCTTATAATAAACATATAAAAGCTGTAATTAACAATGAACTATATGATAGAACCGTTAGACATAGAATAGCAAACGATGAATCTATTGAAGGTTTAAGGAAATTTAGAGATATAACTATAAATTCTATGTTTGGAGCTGAATTTAACACCAAAGCAGGTAGAATGGCTAAGTTATATGATTATAAAGAAAGAATTAAAATATTAGAGCAAATGCATAGACAAGCTGAAGACTTTTTGTCAAATGATATTGCTACTATGGCTACTTTAATGAATATAAACAGAATATTAAAAGATAACAATATTCAGCCTAAGGTTATAAGTGCTATACACAAAAAAGTAGAGCAATTTAAAAAAGAAAGTTATTTAAACAAAAAGGATAGGAGAGCTTTAGATTATAATGCATTATTAGGTAGTCCTGAAGAAATCCAGGCTCAAGAGGCAATATTAAAACAAGAAGCTTCATTTGCAGCTAGAGAAGGTAGAAAAACTAAAAAGAAAGATTTAGCTGGAGATACAAGGTCTGCTACTTACGACCAAGTTCAGCTTGATATGAAAATAAAAGATTATAAAAAGGATTTAAGCAAAGCAGAACAAGAGTTGTTTGACCATTTATTTATAGGCACTTTAAATAGAGGAGAAATAGGCAGGATTAAAAAGTATATGGATATGCAACCAAAAGGCAAAAAATCTCCTATATTAAGAGATTTAATTTCTAAGCTTCTTAACGATGCTGCTAAAACAAGACAAACAAGACTTGCTTTTAATTCAGAAGCTATAAGTGATATTGCTATTCAAAATCATTTTAAATCCATGAATAACGTTCATGGGAGAATGTGGGAGCCTATATCTGAAAAAGATGCTAATGTAATATATGAAAAAGCAGGTGAAACTATTCGTACAGAACCTAAAATAGTAGATGAATTAGTTCAAGGAGCTCATAAAGGAACTGGATATGCTGGTATTAAAAAAGGTGAAATAACAGCAGAAGACAAAGCTATCATAACTAAGATAGCAACTATATTGAAAAAATACAATAATAAAATGGGTAACAATATACCTGATTTAAATGAGCAAATAAGAGGAATAACAGCTAAGTTAGACCCTGATATGAGAGGTAAAGATTTAAATGCTCTTCACAAACAAGACTTTAAAAATATATTAAGATATTTAGAAGACGTTGAAAGTGGAACTATGTGGCAAAGAATATGGCATTCTTCAAAGCCTGAATTGCAAAAAAGATACTATAGTATGTTTCCAGAAACTATAAATAGAGAATTAATGGCTCATGATATTAAATGGTTGAGGCAAAAAGGCTGGTTTGTTGAAGCAGGAGGTGGAATAAAAGAAGGTTATATAAGAAGGCCTACTTATTTTATGAACATGCTTCAAAATATAATTACTAAAAATAATGGAATGGCTACTGCAAAAGCAGAAAAATTAGCAAAAGAAATAGAAGCAGAATTTAATCACTTACAAGAAATAAAAGAAGGTAACGGTTTATTTGATATAGCAGTTGCTCAAATGGAATTAGGCAATAAAGATTATATTGACAAACTAGAAGAGCCTGGCAGTGTTAAAAGGCATTATAAACTAATTTATGATAAATTATATGCAGACAAAGTAAAAGAGCATAATTGGAAGAAATTAAAAAACAAAGAATTTATAGTTCTTAACAATGATGGAAAAAGAGTAAAAGCTACTGGATTTGAAATAGTCAATGGTTCAATGGATAAGAACTTAAATGGAATTAAAAAAAGAATAGCTACTAAATTTGAAGAAATGCACAAGTTAATAGTAGGTGACAAAAAAGCTTTTAATAAATATAAAACTGGAAAATACTTTGACCCTGAAACAAGGCTACAACCTAAAATGAATTGGGAAAAATTTGTTACTGATATGCAAAAAGCTTTAGAAAAAGGTGATACTATTCCTATGGAATTAGGTATTGATGGAATGAGGCATATAATGCGTTCTATGATGGTTGATTTGTCTGGACCTAAAAAAGCAGGTAAGTATTCTTCTTGGGTTATAAAAAACACTCAAAAAATACCTTATGGCCAATATTGGCCTCATATGTTTTATGATAGAGCTTCTGCTGAAAAATCTATTAAAAGAGCTTTAGAGTTTATAAGAAAAGATTCTACTTTAAATGAAAAGCAAAGAAAAGCAGCTATTGCTAAGATTGCTTTAAGACAAAAAACAGTTACTGGCGACTGGGAAGTTCAAGATATGCAAGATTGGGACAAAGTAGATGTTCTTGACATGCAAGCAGGTAGAGAAAGTGTTGCTGCTAAAAAGAAGATAGATAAATCACAAGTTAAATGGACAGATATGAATCCTACTTTCGGCTCTATGTTTTCTAGAAAAGGGCACATAGAAGGTTGGTCTACCGATATGAGTGTAATGCAATCTTACGCTAAGAATCTTGCTAATACATATTATAGACAAATATCTCATTTAATGTCTAGGCAAGTATTAGACCAAGCTTATAAACGTTTATATAAAAAGTTTGGAGATAAAGGATTGGCAGAAAGATGGGACAGGTTCTTTAAGTTATACGTACAAGGAGCTATGGGACAACCAGATGTTATTCCAGAAAGATGGTATGAAGACCCTAAAATGAAGATGAAAGGAACTCCTTACGCATGGTGGGCAGATAATCATGTTTTAGAAAGAGTTAATAAAATAAGAGAAAAACTAGGGATTAGAGAAAGTGATTTGCCTAAAGAATTAAAAGATTTTGATTATAACGATATAAGGCATTGGAGTAATATGGAGGCAAAATTTGAATTAGCTTCATTGTTAGCCCATCCTAAATCTGCTATTACTAATATATTTGGTGGTAGTTTACACACAATACAATCAGCAGGACCTGGAGCTTTAAGAAAAGCTAGAAGTATTAAATGGCTTAAAAGAATTAACCCTAATTGGAATAGTATGCAAGATGTACAAGATTTTGTAGTATCTAAAGGTGTACTTCCTGAATTTATGATTCACGAATTAGGTTTAGGTAAAAATGTTAAAGGGGATGTGGCAGGATTTGTAGGTGAATTGTCAAATCAAATTAATTCTACTGAAGGCATAAAAATGTCTGATATACGAACTATAGGAAAGAAATATAAATTATCAGATGCTGTAATGTCTAAAGCTTCTAAATTCATGTCTGTGCCAGAAAGAACTTTAAGGAGAGATGCTTTTATGTCTCATTATGTAAGAGCTTGGGAAAGGTTTGGTGGAGCTATTACAGACCCTAATCATCCGTTTTTAATAGAAACAGCTAAAAAAGGCGTAAAAGCTACCCAATTCTTATATGAGGCTCCACAAAGGCCTTTATTCGCGAGAACTGCTCTAGGTAAGGTAATGACTAGGTTTCAGTTATATGCGTGGAATTCGGTACGTTTTCGTAAAGATGTGATGAGAAATGCCAAATTGTATGGATTTAAACCAGGTACTGAAGCATATAATAGATTTGTAAGAACAGCTCAAATAGACTTGTTTGTATTAGCATTAGGCAATATGTTTGCTTATAGTTTGTTTGACAATGCATTACCTCAGCCATGGAGTTGGTTTCAAGATACAGCAGAATGGTTGTTTGGAGATGAAAGAGAAAGAGAAAAAGCATTTTTTGGAACTTTCCCTAAAGCAATTGCTCCATTACAGATAGTAGCTCCTCCTATATCTAGATTCCCAGTTTCTGGTTTAATGCAATGGGCTAGAGATGACTATACTAAATTTACTGATTATCAAATGTATACAGCTCTTCCATTTGGAAGAATTGTAAGAGATATATTCCAACCTGACCAAGGCTTGATAGACAATCCAGGAAGATTGTTAGAAAAACTTGCAGGAATGCCTATGAGAGATGTACAAAGATTTACTGCTAAAAGAAAAAAAGATATTGAGGAAGGAAAAAGATTTAAACAACCTAAGGTAGGATATTAATTATGAAAGGCCCTATTGGATTATTAAATGTAGCGATGAATGCTGAACCTGATATGTGGGATGAAAAAGATTTAGCAGATATAGAAAATTTAGGTTTAGGTAATATAGAAGATACCTTATCTCCTTCTGACGATTATATACGAGAAGCAGCTCAAAACGACGTAGTTAGAAAAGGAGCTGGATTATTAGCTGGAACCTATGGAACAGCTTTTACTTTGAAGCATGGTTTGAGGCATTTGACACCTATTACAAGAAGGTTAGCTGCTCCTATGATACATGCAAGTACGACTATTCCTGGTTACTATAATCCTAAAGAAGTTGCTAGAGCTGGAGCTATTCCTAGCCCTTTTAGTGCAAAAACTCCTTTAATAGGTCGATTTCATCAAAGCGGTGGAGGTTTTGACTGGGACCCTACTGGCAAAGTTCAAGCAAAAGTAGGTAGATTAAATTTACTTAGGAAGCATTGGCTAGCAGGAGATAACCCTGGTCTTGAAAAATACATAGAAACAATAGAAAAAGATACTGGTAAAAAAGTTACTAAAGATGAAGTTAGAAAATTTCTAAAAAGCTCTAAATCTCAAATGTTTGGTTTAGGCGCAGCTGGAGTAGAGACTTCAGATGAATTACTACAAGCCGAAATAATGGAAAGAGCTCAAGAAAAAGTTAATAGATATAGAGATATAGATGAAAGAGGTAAATTTTTCAGTGAAGAAGAAAGACTTAAAAATCAAAAGAAGTTAACAAAATGGAGAAAAGCTAGAACTAGAGCTAGAAATCAACTTAGATATGAAATGCAAAAAACAGAATTAATTAAGCACTCATTTGGCATTCCTATTAACAAAGATAGATGGAAGCAATCTGGGCTAGGTCCTATTAAAAAAACAACGTTGTTAAGAGCTGTTGATGGGAACCAAAGAGTAGCTAATGCTTGGAAAAA
>CEQA01011199.1_pt1 | contig 12653 bp, 25 predicted proteins | sample 530501 | NCBI WGS metagenome assembly CEQA01 (sample SAMEA2620227, study PRJEB7988) | marine metagenome | isolation source: saline water (ENVO:00002010), including
GATAAATTAGCAAGGGCATTTGGTGTAGAACTTGAATTTATATGTGAAAAATCAAGAGAAGAAATGATAGACATTATTAAAACAGGAACAGGCATAACAGTTCGTACTGCTAGTTATAATGATAAAGACATTACTCAATGGAGATTAAAAGAGGATGTTTCTATACATACAGAAAATGGTTATTTATATGGTATGGAATTAGTAACACCTCGTTTAACTTCTTGGAGACATCTAGAGCAATTAAAAATGATTGCAGATATATTTAATAAATATGGAAAAGTAAACAAAAGTTGTGGTATGCATGTTCATGTTGAAATTAAAGATGCTGAAAATACACAAGTTAAAAAACTAATGAAATTTTTTGCTAAGTATGAAAAAGGCATTAATACAATTCTTCCGAGAAGTAGAAGAGGTGTATATCCTGACAACATATATTCTTATGACAGTTTTGCAGAAGTAACAAACTTAAAAAAAGTTTTCCGTTATCTTAACGGTAAATGTACAAACTCACTTTTAGGATATAGAAAGTTTGCAGGTAGAGGAAAATGGAACTTTGGAAATTTTATGAGACATGGAACTTTTGAGAACAGAGCGCATAGTGGAACATTGGACAGTGAAAAAATTGAACAATGGGTTTTCTTAACACAAGCTATGGTAGCATGTGGTTTTGATTGTCGTGGCCAAGTTATAAGAGCAGAAGATACAACTGAAACTTATGACATATTTCATATGTTAAAAAACTTGAAAGCAAAACAATTAATAGATGCTGACACTGTAAAATTTTATAAAAAGAGACATGCAAAATTAATGAATGACGATAATGTCGGTGCAGTGTAAACATGTTTTATAGTAAATTAAATCAAGAACGATTTACGGCTACATCTAATGTGGCTCTTGCAAAGGAACTCTACAGAACATCATTCTGTAGAGTTTCGAGTAAAGATATTTATGATTGGTGCGATAAGTGTGCGCAAAGAATTTATGTGCAATACGATATTGAATTAGATTATAAATATAGAGACCTTGACGGGTTCGTTAAAGAGTTAATTAAAAACAACTTAATCGGGAGGTTAAATTAATAATATGAAAATTAACAACGAGAAAAGACAATTATATTTTGCTTACGGTGCTAACACTAACATAGATTCTATGAGTGTAAGATGTCCTAAAGCAGAGTTAGTAGGAAAATGGATACTACCTAATTGGCGACTAACTTTTAGAAATGTTGCTGATATTGAGTATGCTTATAAAGATAAAGTGCATGGTGTTCTTTGGAGAATTACTGATGAATGTGAAAAATCATTGGATAGATTCGAGGGATATCCGTACTTATATAGAAAAGAATACATCTCTGTTAGTATTGGAAACAATAAAAAACTAGTAGAAGATTTAATGTGGTACAAAATGAATCGTAGCGACGAATCTTTACCATGTTCAACTTACTATGACGGTATTCGAGAAGGATATGTGCAAAACGGGATTGACCCAGTGCATTTGGAAAGTGTTGTTGAAAAATTATCGAGAAAAATAGAGATTAGAAATGAAACATATAACATTACTAATGAACATATTGATATTGATGATATACGAGACGACAATCAATTGAAGTTAATTAAATAAGGAGGATAGTAAAAATGAGTAAAAAACAAGAAAAACTTATTGATGTGCTTTTCGAGGAAAACAGAAAATTGAGTGATTTCAAAGTTGAAATTAAGCAATACATCGAAAATTATGTAGCATCAAACTTAAATGATGAAGGCGTTCTTATGATAGTAGAAAAAATGTCTATCCAAAGAATGTTAGAGGAGAATGAGCAAGTCGATAGTGGCCATATCTCATTAAAGGAGTACAAAGAAAAACATAATAAGTTATTCGATAAGTACAGAACAATTAAAGACAAGCAAGGAGAAAAAAAATGAAGGTAGAAACAACAAAAAAACATGACTGGAAAGTTTCAGGCATGGCGAGAAGAATAGGCAATATGTCTGTTAATGAATATAGGAAACTTCATGATGAGTTATTAGGATGTGCTGGAGAAAAGTGTCCTATTACTGATAAAGACATAGAAGAGTTAGCATTTGAAATGCAAGACTTTGAAGATTTAGGAATGCTAAGTCCATTTGAACAGCATATGAAAATGAAGGAGGAAAACTAAATCATGACTATATGTAAAAACAATGAAAAATCTAACTTGATAATGTTTAAGTCGATAATAAAAATGTATAGAGTAGATGATGACTACATTAAAAAAAATACTCTAATACATAATCATTTTCTAGCAAGATTGATATGCAGAAAAACGAGTTATCCTCTTTTTAAAAGGCCTATCAAAAATACTAGAAATTATATTGATAGACTTTTATTGAGAGAAGAAAACATTATAAGGTAATTGACCAAACGAGAGCAGATTAATTTCTGCTCTCACTAACAAAAACAAATTATGATAAAAGATAATAGATACAAAATAAGCCAAGAAGATGTCGATGTAATGAGAGCATTGAGAAGTGAGGGATATACATATGCTAAAATTGCTACTCTTTTTCCTGTTCATGCACAAACTGTTCAATATTGGTGTAATGAAGATTCTAGAAAAAAACAAAGAATTAAAAATGCACGAAGAAAATATAAACCATTAGATAAAAAAAGAATAGCTAGAGATATGAAGAAAAGAAGAGAGTTACTAAAAGATGACAGATTCAGAACTAGATTATCTTTTGCAAGTGCTAAAGACGAAAAGAGAGTAAAAAGGAAAACTGCTAGAGATTATAGAACGGGTAAAATGTTGCCAATGAAAAAGGTGATAGAAATATTGAGTTCTGACGAATTGCATTTAGGTAATGCAAAGGTGGAGTAACAAATTGTTGCTCTGAGTTAAATTAAACAATGAGGAAAATTATATGTATAAGAAGATAAATTTAAAAGAAAATGATATAGTGTTAAATCGCCGTTTAACAAATAGCGGTGTAACAACTGGCCAAATTAATTCTTTTTTAAAAGGTTCGGGATACAAGGTAGAACTTAAATCTTGTGTTTGTTTGGTTGATGAATACGATGAAATTCATGTGCTAACAACTGAACCGTTAAGAACAATTGGGTTAAGTGGCATTGCTGAAATGATAAATGAAACCATTTATAAGAACTCAGCACAATATGACAAAGATAAACTATTAACAGATGAGGTAATAAAAAAAGACAAAATGGAGAAACTAGATTATATTGCAATAATTGAAAGTCTTAATGTTAGAATTAATGCATATCGACAGATGAAAACTGTTAGAGGTAAATTTATTTCTAAAAAAGAATATGAGATTGATGTTAAAACATTGGAACATTTCAAAAACAATATGAGAACAATATATGAACAAGCAAGTAATTAATCCTAAGCATTATACTCAGGGAAAGATTGAGGTTTGGGATTTTATAATAGACCAAAAACTGAATTATCTAGCTGGTAATATTGTCAAATATATCGCTAGATATGCACACAAACACAAAGGAAACCCGATTCAAGATTTAGAAAAAGCTGAACGGTATTTAAAGAAACTAATCAACGAGGTGAAAAGTGAAAACAAAAAAGCAAAAAAACTTAAACAAAAAAGTAGATAAGGAAGATTTAATATGGAAGTTCTTCTTGAAAAATAAATCTGTTACTAATTGGCAGGTTCAAACTAAGTTTAGACACATTCATGGATTTTCTGACATTGCTTTAAAGAAAAAAAAGCAAGGTTTTACAATTTTAGATGAATGGAAAAGAAATGCCGATACTGGCGCAAGGTATAAACTTTATATTTATGGAGGTAAATCATAATGACAATAAATATACCTAAACTCGATAATGAGTCTGACGAACTTACTAAAGAAGATGAAAAAATGTTATCAGACATTGTAAGTAAGGTAGAACAATATGGAGAGAAGTGTAAGTTGGGTAAAATATCTAGTAGAGATTATAAAAAACTTCTATTAATATTTACATTGACAGAAAAGTTATTACATATAACCAACAGTGAGGTGAATCATGCTGGACAAACTAAATGATGTTTGGAATGAAATTCCTGAAACCGTGCAAGTTGTGATAATTATATCAGCAGTTGCATTGTTTTGGGATTGGATATTGTAAACAATAAAACATATACCCCTTAAATTTTCCATGATACTAAGTTCATGGAGGTGCAAAAAAAAGCGATTTAAGGGGTATATAGGCCTCGCAATTTTTAAAAACTCACCCGAAAAAGACCATTTTATACTGTAACGAGCAAATTAGCCTCATATTGACCTTTTAATTTTTCATAGATAATTGGTATTAAATTAAAAACAAAATGGTCAAAAAGAATATTATAGAGCCTCTGTGCATGAAAAAGAAATGCCGTAAGTAGATATTTGATTTGCTGTCCAACCCAATTCATTACTATCCATTCGCATTACTGCTTTAGGTGATGAAAATGTAATTGTAGCATCGTCAGCTAAAGCGGTTTTTAATTTAGGTTCAATTTGTAATGTTGCACCACCTGCACCATTTGAAGTAATATCTGCAACAACCATATGAAGTTTTGATGTCGCACCTGTTCCAAACTGAACATAATCACCTTTCTTGAAAACTGTACTAGATGTTTTCGCACCTTGAATTACAATGTCATATGCACCAACAGAGTGAGCGCCGTTTACTGTTGGTGAACTATCTTCTGCACCTCTAATTGTTCTCTCGTCAGGTGGACTTAATAAAAATGTTCCGTATCTTCCGTGCAATTGCATAAAGAAAGTTTGCCATTCAGATGCCGTTGCTCTATTCATCGGTGGTAAACTGACAGTTGTTTGCCATAAAGAACCACCATAATCTGCAACTTGTTGCGAATATGAATATGGACTTTGGGTCAGTGAAACTGAACTAATTATTTTCCATTCACTTTGGCTAAAGTTAGTTGGACTTGTTGGCATTGTTAATGGGTAACTAGGTGCTGACATAATTAAGCACCGAATGTTCTTGCGAAACTTCCACCTCTACTACGAGATTGAGCCACCGCACTAATTGTTTCTTCTTTTATTACTGGCATCATATTCATAACTTCTGCTCTAACTGTAGGAACAACCCCAGTTGAAAAATTTAATGATTGATTAACTACTACACCACCTGATGACATTTGATGATTAGGTATTATTGTGCCTGATTGTTTAGGCACAAATAATTCAGCACCTTTTTCCCCAACAACATAAGGTGTGTTTGGCATCACTGCACCACCTGATGCTTTAAACATATCGCCAAATACTGCACTACCAACACCACTTAAAACACCACCTAATGTTACACTGCCTTTCTCTCTTAAACCTTTTAGAGAGTCGCTCAGTTTTTCTATCATTGGTTGAATAATTAATATATGTGTTATTGTTGAAATAATTTGAGACACTACATCTTGAAAAATACTTTTCATTGCAGTCTTAAAATCTTCGCCTTTAGCAATACTATCACCAAATGCATCTGATATTTCTTCACCTGCATCTTTGAATGTTTTTTCTACTTCTTGTGTTATTTCTTTCATTTGTTCTTCTGTCACAATAATGGTTTCAAATTTTTCTGTAATTTCTCTTGATGTTGTTGGAATTGAATTCATTATTGTATACAGTTTTGAAAACTGTTTAAAATTATCTTGTAGTTCTTTACTGTTTAAATCTAATGCCTTATGAGTTTTTTCCCATTCCTTTTGTGCCTCTCTATCTGATTCAGCAACTTTTTCTAATACACCAGATAAATATTCATAAGCGACAACAGTTGCTAATATACTTTTTTGTAGTGTATTCATAGCGCCAATAAATCTTATTATTGCGATACCTGCAACAGATGCTAAAAATACACCTAATGCTTTTAAAGCAAATATAATCTCTTCTATATTTTCTGCAATTGTTTGTGTTGCTCTCGCTAAGTCTCTACCTATAGCAGTACCAACTCTTTGTAATTCCTTAGAACTTTCATCTGCGGTTTTATTTAATGCTTGAAATTGTTTTTTTAATTCTGTTGTAAATTCATCTGAGACTGCTTTTCTAAATGTAAATAATTTATCTTCCAACATTGATAAAGTACCAGTCATAGTGTCGGCTAAATCCTCAGTAACATTTCCCCATTGACCACCTTTACCAAAATTCTTTTCAAATGCTTTCATGGTTTCGCCGATGCTGACTTCTGCACCTCTTTGGAAACCCAACATTGCACCTACACCTCTTTCTCTAAATACATCGGCTGATGCAATACCACTACTAAATGACCTTTGCATTTGTTCTGCTGTTTGACGGAAATCTAACCCTGTTGCTGATGCTACATTACCAGTAAGGAACAACATGTTTTTTAATTGTTCTGCATCCTTTGATACAATTGCTAAGTTACCTGCACCCTGTTGTATTTCTTCTAAAGTAAACGGAACTTGACTTGCATATTTCAACATTACTTGAAAAGATTTTGCACCCTCTTCTGCTGTACCGAATAATGCTTTTAATCTAACTTGTAAATCTTCAATTTGTCGGCCAACACCAACTACTTTAGTTAATTGATAAGCACCAAATGCAGTTCCAATAACAGAGCCAAACTTTATAATTTGCATTCCAACTCTGTCAATTGTTTTGCCTAGATTTTTAAATGAGTTGCCCATTCCTTTGGTAGAACCAGCAACTTGTTTATTAGCTGACCTTAAACCTGCTTTTAGGTTTTTTAAATCTGCCTCAATTTTTACGACTAATTTATCTAATTCCATAATGAGTTAAAAATCAGGATACATTTCTTGTAGTTTTTTTAATTTATCTCTGTTCATCGGTTCTTGTACTTTCTTCCCAGTATTATATTCTTTAAATCCATTGATTGCCATAGTGATTTCCTTTATTGACATATTCCAAAAATCATATGGGTTAATATTCATCATACCAACAATGATTTCATACCACCGCTCAATTGGAAGTTTTGCTTTTGGGTCTAATTTTTTTTTTCGTCTACAACAGCATCATCAACTTTTAAAGCATTTGTTAATAACTGGCCTGTAACTTTAATTGATTCTACATAACCTATTTCTGACACTAATTCTTTAATATCATTTTCTTTAACATCATTACCACCTGCTCTAATTGCATAAGTTAAAATAATAACTATCTCAGTGAGTAAAATTCCACCTTGCGATAATTTATTAGCAACCTGAATTAAAGATGTACCCAACTTTTCCTCAATCTTCATAATCGTATCTAAAGACATACGAGTTTTATATTCTACATTATTTGGAAAGTTTAGGATTTTTTCTGCTTTCAACGGATTTATGCTCATTGTTATCACTCCATAAAGTAATTAATATTGTTTCATGTCTAAAACCAACATCTAGACAATTCGTAACATCATATTTTTTATTATCAATAGTTACCGACTTTGCAGACATGAGCTTTTTGTCATATCTGCATTCAACTTGAATAAACTTAGATTCCGTGAATTGAACTTCGGCATCTACTTTTTTTTCATCTACATTTATTTTTTTCTTAATCCACATGATTATACTGATGCTATTGTAATTGCACCTGCACTTTCCCATGTTAGCGAATAAGTTACTTCGCCTGTATAAGAACCAGCATATTCAACTGCTGTCAGTTGGAAAGCGCCTGTAAATGTTTTGAAATCAGGAACTAAAAATTGATAATTAGTAAATGAACTTGCATCCAATGTTCCAATCACTGTTGCCTCTGATGCACTGTCTGTAAATACACCACTACCTGAAATACTAAATGATTTAACTCCTGATTGTGCAAGTAAAGTTCTAACTCTTGCAGAATCTTTATTTGTTATATCTAACATTTCTTGATTGATAGAAATTGATGTATCTCTTAATCCACCTACAGTAGTAAATGATTCTGGACTACCACCATTACCAACTTTTACTAATAATTCTGAACCTTTTTGACCAGCCATAAATACCTCTTCTGTTTGTTAATTCTAACCATTACTTAATCAACTGTCAAATGTTGTAAACTCAACATTAACAGAACCCTGTCTAGTGATTCCGTCCACTTCAACAAATGTACTCGTCGTGATTACTCTACTCATAACATTGGATGCACCACTAACACTTAGTGTAACATCATGCATTAAATTATAGATTCTTTCCATTATATTTTTAATTTCTTTTTGACCTCTGTATTGAGAATATACTTCTATATCAAAATTATAAATTCTACCGTCTACCGTTTTTGTCCCATTATCTCTAGTATTCTCAGTGCCAATAACAACATACGGATATGTTGTGTCTTGTGGAACATTATCAAATATTTTATTATTCCCGACTAGGCCGTCTAAAGTGCTATCACCGTTCAATGTGCTATAGACAATTTTTTGAACATCAAATGAATGTATTCCCATTTTATCCTCTACTAATTTTTATTTTTCTATACTGACTTTTCATTTTTAATTTTGTGTTTTTCCATGCTTGGCTTTCTTTACCCATAAAATATCTTTTCATATCCTTTTCTAAAGGAACTGCATATTCAACTTTTGTATATACTTCGCCTTTTGGTGTAACACTTGGAAATGCCCGTTTAATAGAAATACTATTTGCTAATCTGCCAGTATCTATTGCAGGTGGATTACCTTTAACTGATGCTGTATGTACTCTTTTTGGATTATATAATTGCCTAGTTATTCCACCAGTGCTTTTATTCATTCCCATTAATATTTCATTTCTAAAACTATTACAAATGTTATTTAAAAATAATGCGCTATTCATCATGAACTGTGTTTCAGCCATAGCTGTCTTTGCTTTTAACTTACTTTGGAATTTTACTTTTAATCCCATTATGTTGCTACTCCCTCTATAGCAGTAATTTCTTGGAATCTTCTTTTACCCTCATATACATCTTTAACATGAGATATATTAAATGTTTTTGAATTATAAGAGACACGATATTTTTCAGTTAATGCAGAAATATATCGTATGGTAAATTTATATGTTGCTACTCCTCTAATTTGATTTCCAAAAATACTTTCACTACCTGACATATTTTCTGCTTTCGCCCATACTGTTGTCGATGTACTCCAACTATCACTTTGGCCACCTCCTAAATCAGTTGAAGTTGAATTAGTCTGTAATGCGATTCTATTTCTAAATGAACCAATGGTCATTATACTAAGCCTCCATAATGTGCTGTTCCACGATATGCATTGGTGGATAATTGTTTAATGACATAAGGTTCTAGTAATTGTGTTGCTGAATTAGGTGCAGTAACATTTTTTCCATTTAATAAATCTCCACGATGTTCAAATAAATAAGATGCATATAATAAACATGAATATTGAATATCATATGGGACATCTGTCTGACCACCATAACCTGCAACATATTGAATCTCTAATGCATTTGCAACTCTTAACCCAGTAGGATAACTTTTACCATTTCTTAATACAAACCTATTAGGTGCTGATGTATTGTCTAAATAATAATTAGAACTCGCCCATGTTGTCGCACTATCCGCATCATCATAATATTTAACATGTGTTATTGATGCTACTGGGGATTGGGGCAAGATAATACTTCGTCTTGAAATATCTTGGTCTATACCAATATACATACCTTCTTCAATAGGTACATCTACATCGTAAACACTATCAATAAATAATTGTAAAGTTTGTGTAGTTAAACTTCTTTTTGTATATAGTTTTGCCCAATTATGAACAACTTTTTGTAACTCACCAATAACAGTATCATCGTCTGAACCGTCTACTTTGAGCCAATTTTTAATTTGTGTTGTCGTAACAGCATAAGCTGTTTCTGCCGTGTGTACTTTTATACCTGCCATAAATACCTCTAATTCATAATACTATTTGCTATCATATAAGAAATTGAAATTATCAACAACATTTCTACTATTGATATTTCGGGTCTTAAATATTTTGTTCTAATAGGCCTTAATAAAAATTCAAAACATTCAGGTTTTATTACAAGTATGAGCGATAACCCGAATGCTATATATAATGCTAAGTCTATCATTGTATTAATGGGTTATCCGACCTTGCTTTCATCTCATTAATGCGACTTTCTAAAACTTGAATACGAGCATCATTAATTGACATCTGTTTAACATCAGGAAAAGATTTTGATTCTAATACCTCAATTCTATTCATAACACTCCCTATCTGAACCATTATTCCACCTAATGTAATCACTAGACCTACTAACCCTGCTATTGTTTTAATATCCATTTCAAATATTCCTCTGCATCTTTTGTTTTTTGTTTTGCAATATCAACTCTCTGCTGATATTGAGTCATTGGGTCATTATAACTTAGTTCGTTATATAAAACCCTAGTATCTATATATTGTTTATCATATCCATATAAAGTTCCTCCGTCCAATTTTGCTTGTACAAACATATCATTATTAATTTTTCCATAATCTTCAAGCGATATACTGCTAGTCATAGCTTTTGTAATAGCCTCAGATGTCATTAATAATCTTTTATCTAAAGATTGTACTGTTCTTGCTATTTCTTCTGTAATGGAATCTATATTTATTTCTTCATTTGTGTTCATGTTTACATCTTCTGTTGCAACCTCTGTTTCAACAGACTCAGAGACCATTCCTCCTGTATTTTCTTCTGCCACTGTTCCATTCTCTGCTCTGTTATTTTCTTCTGTTTCAGTAGTTCCATTTTCAACGGCAACAGATTCTCTAGTTGTTTCTTCTTTGAGTTCATTATTAACCTCCTCTATAGGTTCTTCTTCTATGATTTCTTCCGATGCAATTTCCAATGGTTCTTCATAAGCCATTTCTATTACTTCCTCAGATATATTTAATTCTTCTTGATATTCTGTTAAAACTGCCAATGTTGTCAAAACAATTTCTTCTTCAATAAATGTTTCTTCTATTACCTCTATAATTTCAGGCTCTATTTCTAATATTAATTCTTCTAATGTTATTTCTTCTACAAATAATTCTTCAAATGTTTCAGGTATTATTTCTTCTACAATTTCTATTAATTCTTCTATTTCTTGAAATGTTGTATTTAATTCTGTTGTTTGTGTCGCTGTTAGAACAGTATCATCATAGGTCATAGTAACTGAAATGTTATCTAAATTAGCACCACCTAAAGTTGCTGGTGCATTGGCATCTGTTCCTGATATTTTGATGTCCCCAATATTACTTCCTGTTCCTGTATAGGAAACTGAATTCGTAAAGTATTCTCCATTAATTCCCGTCGTATCTGTGCGGGTTTGAGTTGTTGTCGATAATATATTATTTTCTGAATCTTGTATTTGTAATCTAATCGTAAAACTATCAGCACCACCTGACCCACCCCAACAACCACTAACCGAGCATTCACCATTTTGAACTTGTATGTTGCTCTGTAAAGTAATTCCGTTATTGAGCATTTGTTGTGTTATGGTATCGCTTGTTAAATCAAAACTTTGTTCTATAAATCCTGAATTACCAAATTCATAATCATAATTTGACCCGCAACAGTCTGAAATTACTTGGCCATTACCACCAGTTGTCCAGCCATTAGCATTCCCATTTTCAAATGTTCCATTAGTGATTAAATTTCCTGTAGTCCGTTCTTCTGCATTTAACATACTAGAAATCATGCCTAAGATTAAAGCAACAGCTAATGACAACCAAAAAATCTCTTTAAATTTATTCATTTTCTAACATATGATTCCAAGTCATACTGGGTTTTGAGTTTACTGTTTTTTGTTTTCTTCTCTCTAAAATAATTTGTGTTGCCTCTTTACCAATAACACTTCTTCCGTCATCTGTTAAAACTGGACATGGACTCCCACTTATAAGCATACTTTCAAATACAAGTGGGTCATCGCACATAACCGATACACTCGCTATGGTCATGCCAAGTTGCTTTAGAAGTTTTGCAGTTTTTCTTCTCTCACAATTTTTATCTACATAGTAACTGCCAAATGTCCCTGAGAATCCTATAATTGTTACCCCTGCGGATAATGGTATAACACAGCTATCTTGGGACATTAAGCTGGGTAAACTAGCATTAGCAGAATTGACTGCTGTCTTTTGATTAGTGCTGTTATTGGTTTCATTGTTCGTTGTTGTATTAGAAGATGAACCTGATTGATAAGTAGTGCTTGATTCGTAGCCACCCGTTATTGCGGTATTAGACCCCGCATTATTCGATTGTGTATTGGTGGTACTACCTGATGAAGTTACATCTGAATAAGTATTTTCTATATGTAACAGAAATCCAATAAATAAAACTGTAATCAGTGCTTTGATGATTAACTTCCAATTCATGATTACTCCTATTTTGCTTTCGCAATGCTACTCCCAACATACATAGAAACGATGCTTAGTATAATATTTTTATGCCAATCTAATATTGCAATACCATTAACCTCTTTCCATGTGTACGATGTGTTTGTTGTGTCAAATATTAACCAATCTGCACCCGTTGTTACTTCTGTTTGAATATAAATTGGTGTGTCTGATAATAAAGGTGCTAATGTTGGCACTATTATAATTGCAAAGATGCAACTCAAAACTATGATGCGCCTAGTCATCATAAAGAATGAGTTGGTATTATTCCTAACTTTATCTCTGCTGATTTCTTCTAACTTATGGTTGGCTGTCAATTGTTTCATCATCTCAGCCTGTGCATTTGCTTTAGCACCAAGTATTTGCATAA
>CEQA01014509.1_pt1 | contig 12648 bp, 15 predicted proteins | sample 530501 | NCBI WGS metagenome assembly CEQA01 (sample SAMEA2620227, study PRJEB7988) | marine metagenome | isolation source: saline water (ENVO:00002010), including
ATTTCTAAATTGTTAGTTGTATCAGGATCAAATGTAACTGTTCCTTCTTCTGTACCGCTAGACGTATAAGTTGGTCTTTCTTCTTCTGTTGGTTGTCTAAAATTATGATTGTTGCCTATTTGGTCAACCCAATCAGTAAGTTTTCCTTCTTCAATTGTTACACCTGTTGCTTTTTTCCACCATGCTAATGCACTTGTTTCACTTTCAGGTGTCCAACCCCCTATTGGTTTTATTGTATTTAAACTAAATCCTAATTTTAATGCTAACATTTTATTCTGTATATCCTATTGCTACACCACTTGTCAAAGTTATAGCAGTAATATTCATAAAGAGTGTAGTACCTGCAGGTAGTGTTGTTTGTAAAGCGGTAACATTTGTAACACTTGCTGCTGTTATTGCACTTACTACACTTTCTACAGGAAAATAAACACAGTAAAAGTTTTTCCCACTTACTGCACCTGTAAATACTTCTGTTCCTGCGTTTTTACCTAATTGTTCTGTTAATAGTTGTTGAACGTTTTCTATTGCCATTTTTTATTTTTTTATTGTCCGTAATATATATAATTAGAACCATCAGGTTCTTGTCTTTGTGTATATTGTACTTGAGCAGTTCCATCTTTATCTGCCATATAAAGTTTACCTATTGCTACTAAACCTTGCACTACACCATGCGTTGGTCCTACAGGTAAAACATCATTTTCATTAATTGGTGCATTACCTGCACTTATTGCTACTGCACCTGACCAACTAACCTCGTAAACTTCATATTTGTAATATCCAGCAGGTATTAGTTTTGTAGCACCTGTATAAACATCAGGCGTTGCATTGTAAGTAAATGATAATTTAGTATATCTATCATATACTTGGTGAATAGTAGAATAAGCATATTGGACAGATTTATCCATGTCATTTGTAAACTTAACTAAATGTCTTATTTTGTCAGAACTTACAGAATTATCAATTCTTGTATCTTCTGTAGTTATATATGCATCAAATGGTGATTCTGTAACTGCTTGTATCATAATTAAAGTCTTACTATATAATAGAAAAATGTAAAATTTATTGTCCTATATAAGAAAAAAGGGGCACTAAGCCCCCTTGATCAAGAAAATATATGAAAATACTAATTAGTAAAAAGTATCTTATGAAACAGTAGGGAATGTTCCCGCCTTGTTTGTAAATCCTGCATTGTCAAAAGGATCAGTTGTATAATCCTCTAAAAATGCCATTGGTACAGCTTCTAAACCATCAAAAGTTAAAGTATAACCATTTCTATCACCAAATGCAACACCACTTTCAGCAGTTCCTGCATTTAAACTCATTCCATTAGCCATACCCATTGCTACAATTACATCATGACCATTTGCAAGTGTAGCATTAAGTTGTGCAAATATTCTAACTTGCGTTTGGCCTAATAACTTAATTTCCTCTTGATCCTGCTGTGTGAGACGATTAAGAACAATGTTTACTGTTGGTGTATAGAATATAGTTCCATTTTCCACTGAACCTGTAATTGTATCTGTTATTGAAGATGAACCCCTCGGTAAAGCATAACGGTATATAGTGTTACCCCCAAAATCTATTGTATCAATTGTTGATTTGTCAACTGCATCATAAGCAAAACTAGTAATTTCATCAAATACCGAAAAGTAGATAAATTTGACTCCACCTGATACTCTATTACAGTCTAAACCTCTACCTTTTGTTAAATTTGTACACGCCATATTAAATAGTTTTAAAAGTTAAAAACAGGGGGTTTTTTACGCCCCCTATTTTATATTATTATGATTGTCTTACAATATCCGCACCAACTCCTGTTTGTACACCCATTGAATATTTTGCAACTACTCTAATATTATCTGAACCATCAAGGTTAGACATATCAAGTAAAGATATTCTAGTTGTATCAGAAAGTAAATCTGTTCCTGCAAACATATTGCTTCTTGTTGCAGCTACTAATTGATTGTCGACCATACCTGGACAAACGGCGATTTTATAGCCTTCAAATACAGGCTCATAATCACCATTCATGTTGTAAGCATTTACATATCCTAATGTAGATACTGCACTAATATAGAATGCGTAAGTTTTAGGATTCATGTAAATATATAAATCTTCTTTTCTTAATACAGGTGCTATATTAGCAGCCATATCTGCTGTTAATGTTTGTAAGTTTGCTATAATGTTAGCAGCAGTATAAGCACCTGAAGCAGAAGATTGTATTACTGTTGCATCTGCATTTGTTCCTGTTGGTAATAAATATCCGTTAGTGTCAAGAAAACCTTGAAATTCTCCATTAGTACCGCCTGCACCATTCCAAATAGATGATTCAGCTGCATCTGCAATAATTTCACCCATGTAAGAAATTACATAATCTTCAAAAGATGGTGGTGGTGGTGAACCTGCACCTGCTCTCATTTCTAAAGCTTCCCAAGAACTTAATAATGTTTTTTTACATAAGTCAAGGTTAACTTGTAGATTCTTTGGCTCGAGAACTTTTTCAGTCATTGCAAGTGTTCCATGATCTGTAAAATCACACGTTGCATCTCTAACAACTGATGAACCAGCCATACGTTGTATATTAGACTTAAATTTGATGTTTTCAATCAATGTTAAAAAGTCTAATGATTTTGCTTCTTTTAGTGCTGCAGCTATATAAAATCCCGCTGCCTTGCCACTAAAATTACTCGTTACGTTAAATGCCATAATTTTTTATTTTTTAGTTATTAATTTTATTTATTTAAATTGTATAAAAACCTTTCTTGTTTAGTAAGTTTATTATATTGTTTTTTTGTTAATGTTGGTCTATCTGTACTAAACTTGTTAGTATTAACAGGTGCTTCAGCAGGTTTAGCAGATAATTCTGCTTTTAGTTTTTCGTTTTCTGCTTTTAATTCTTCAATACTAAACTCAACAACTTCTGTAGTTTTAGTTGTTACAGTTTTTGGTGAATCAGACTTTGGTTCTTCAATCACATCTTCAACTGTTTCTTCGCTCATTTCTTCAACATCACCTGTTTCACCTATCATTTTTTTGATGTCAGAAATAGCATCTTCTAGGTTCTTAATTCTTTTTTCCATCCCTTGCCAATCAGCAACATCAGCTTCTTCTTGATAATTATCTTCTTCTTCTTTTGCCATTTCTTCTTTTTCCTCTTTTAGATCATCAGCAGTATCTTCTTCTTCTGTTTCACTTTCCATAACTTCAGAAACAATTCCTTCTTCTTCAACTCTAAAGGATACGCCTGTATCTAGTTTGTAAGTTCCTGCAGGAAGTGCTATTGTTGTTCCATCTTCTGTTAATACAGAAACATCAACGCCACTTTCTAGTTCTTCTGCAGTTGATACTATAATAGTACCATCTTCTGTTTTTGCTTGAAATGCTAACTTTAGTTCTTCTTCTTTTTTGTCTAGTCCTAAAGCTATCAATATTCTTTCTTTAATATCCATAATTTCTTAATTTGTGTTAGTTGGTTAATATATAATAGAATAATAATTTATTTATTTGCTTTTTGCTGTTCTTGTATGATTTCATTTAGCGCCATAAGTATTTCTTCATCTGTTGGTTCTTGCTCTGACATCTTCTGCATTTTGTCAACGAAATAACCTTCAATGCTCAATCCTTTAATTTCACCTGCTTTTATTCTATCCCATAATTCATCATTGTTTATCTTCATAGAAACCATCCATGTTCCTTTAGGTAAATTATATCCATACAATTTAGACTTATCCATTTTTGGGTCTTCTATAATCCAACTTTCTGTAGTTAAAACTCCTGCAACTCTATCTTGGTGTTCATAGGTCGCTTTATGGTGATTATTATGCTTTAAATATAATTCAGCAGATTTGCGTACTGTTTCTGGACTAAAATACACATAGTATTCTTGATCAGTATTTGGATCATATCTAAATATTTGTTTGTTAGGTATCAACGCAGGACTAATTAACATCCTTTTTTCTTTGTCTACTTTTGCAAATGTTAGATTATTTTTATCTTTACCAAAAAAAACAAAATTTTCTTCTATTGCTGGTGAGTGCACCAAAGATATAGCATCAATTGTTAGTGCTTCGTTGTTTTCTTCATCTATTACTAATTCTACTATTTTTGTATTTTTCATTTGTTATATTCTTTAAGTTCTTTATAATATTCGGCGTATGTTTTTTTTCCTAATGGTGTTGGCATTTGCTTATATTTATTTGCATTTGCTTTTTCACATTCTTCTATAGTGTTATATTTACACTCACCAGTGTTCCCCCATTTTACTTTTCCGTTTTCACATTTTTTACAAGGCATATTATATAATAGATTAATTGTTAATATATTTGGTTTTTAAATTGTCGCCCTTCTTCTTATTGCTGCTAATTTATCTTGGTTATTAGTAACATCATCACTTACTACAAACGCTTGTACTGGTTCTGGTTTAACACCACCAGATAATTCAAAAGAGCCACTCATCATTTCAGGAGCAGGAGTTGCTGGTGTAGGTGCACTAATATTAGCGCCACCGCCTCCTCCACCGCCTGATCCTACATCTTGTTCCATAATTTTTTTAACATTAGCTAAACCAGACACTATAATTGCCGCTCCTTGAATAAAACCTACTGGCCCCCCTACAGCAAATGCTTTATTAGCACCAACATATGTATCTATAATTGCTTGTGCTATTGCTAATTCTTTACTTTCTCCTGCTAAACTTTGTAATGCACTTGCAAGTCCTGAAGCGGCAGACAATTGATCATTAACTTGTTCTTGTGTTATAGCAGAAATATTAGAAGCATTTTTTTTCATTGCTTTATTACCTTTATTCATTATTTCATCCATAACATCTTGGTTTACTTGCATCAATTGAGTAGTTGCTTCTGCTTGTTTTTTTGGTAACTCTATAATTCCACCTGTTGTTTCTTCATCTCTTTTTTTCCTAGCATTAAGCATATCTATTCTTTCTTTTTCCCTTGCTTTATCTTCTGCCAATATTTCCCTTTCTAATGCATTTACTTCTGTAACAACCCTTCTTCGCATTTTTAATGATGCAGTTTCTGTTTCAACAACTTGTGCTTTCAACCTTGCTAATTCAGCTTCATCTTCTGCAGAATTTTCACTTAATGCCATTTCTTGCTTTTTAATTTCCATTCTTTCTCTTGCTAACTCCAATTCTCTTTTAGTGGTTTTAGCTTCTAAATCTAAAGCTTTTTTTAGGTTTTCTAATCTTTCCTGTGCAGACTTAGTTTCATCTTCTGCTATTAATCTAGCTCTTTCTATTTCTTGCCTAGTTTCTGCTTTTTGTATCATAAATTCGTTGTCCGCATCTCTAAGTTCTTGTGTCCTTTTCTTTAATGCCATCATAGCAGAACTTTCTTTTTTGATCTCATCTGTTATACCAGAAAAAACACCTTTTGCTACATCTGCTGCTTCTTTAAATTTGCCACTAAAAACTAATGTAATTGCTTCCCCCATTCTTGAAAATCTATCCGTCAATACATCAACCGTAGCACCAAATCCAGTCAACGCTCTATCTAATTGATCTGCACCTCTTTTAGTGTTTGTAAAATAAGACACCAACGAACCAACTGCTAATACAAATACGCCTATTCCTGTACTTGCAATTCCTGCTTTTATTGTTGAAAAGGATTTTTTTGCAAATGATCCTACTGACCTAAATCCTTTTTTAACATCATTAAGTGAAACTCCCATAACTCTAAATTCGCTTGCTAAATCGCTTGCTCCTTTTTGTGCGCTTGAAGTGTCTGTATTGACTTTAAAATTTAATTCTTCTGTTTTTGCCATAATCTAAAATGATTTGCTTGTTAATATTGTCTCATGTATATATATTTTAGCACTCCATACATTTTCTACGTTGTTTCTATCTGTACATTGAACACTAATAGATTTAACATCTGCTGTTGATGTATCTACCATTGCAAATGAACCATTTACCCCTGCACCACCCCCTGAATCATATTTTGCTATGTTTCTAGTAAACCCAACAGTAAATATCATGCTATAAGACCTATCTATTCTTGCTACACCTTTAAGATTTCTATAACTAAAATTCCCTACTGTTCCTGATGTACCGCCAACTTCTAACCTTGTCAAATATATTTCATAACCTACAATACTATTAGGTTGTACATTTATAAAGCTAGAACCATCACCATTTACTGTTAAATTAGTAGGTGTATTGTCAATAGTAACACCTGATAGTTCGACCATTGTAGTTTGTCTATCTACCGCTTGGTATTTTGTAAAACCACTTGCATCTAGATATGCTATTTGATTATCACCACCACCAATTACAAATTCACCATTTCTTTGTGCTTGACCATTAACACCAACAACTGTTGCATTTTTAACACCATATAATACTTTATTGTCTTTACCTGAAATTAAACAATTACTATTTGCACCTTTTGTTTCATTATCTGATCCATTTAGTATTGTATTATTAGTTCCTAACGCTGTTTTGCCACCCTTTGTATTGTTTGTAATATTATTAAAACTTGTATCTATAACACTTGTTGTTTTAAATGCTCTACAAAGACCTGCCTGTGAATCGTAAGTATATCCATACGCTTCGCAACTTAATTCACTAGGAATTAGATCATTGTTAGTGCCATCAGTAAATAATACTTGTCCATCAAGTGTTACTCTATAAGGTTTTATGGTTTGTCCTGTTAAATATTCCATTATGGTATCAATATTAGTTCGACACTAGCTAAATCGCCAGGTTTGTAATTAATTTTATTTACTCTATATAATCTATTCTTTATTTGTATTTTATCATAAAATCTAAATTCTGTTATATCTGCTCCTGTCAATAACATTTTAACTGTTAATGTTCTAGTATCTGGATGATATAATTCACCATAATAACCTTGATAAAATCTAGCAAATAACGTATTTACTGGACTATCACCTATACTAATTAACTGTTGCGTTCCAAATACATAATCATCGTTTGTAAATTGTGATGGTATTTCTTCAGTATGACTAAACACAGCATAACTAAATTGATTAGAACCAACAACACCACTTTCAGCAGGAATATGATATGTAACTCCTGGTGCGCCTGAAGATATTTCATAAGGTGTAGAAAAACAATTGTACAATATTCTTGGTGCGTTTTCTATTGCTTCAAATTCTGTTCCATCATCGTTTGCTCCATAAATAGCTGGTGCAATAAAAGTTGGATAATCAGGAAAAACAGGTTTTATTACTGTTGATGCAAATGGCACTACTTCTATTTCTTCTTCTCCTGTTAATAATGTATAATTTGATTGTGTAAATTTTAAACTTCCATACATATGTTGTTGAGTTGCCGCTTTATATACTTTATATGGATAATCTTCATCTTCTGTAAATTTAAAAACAGTTGTTTTATTTAATTCTAATGGTTTTAATTGTAATTGATCATCATCGACTTTATTTGTCCAATCTAATATTTTAGCATCTGCATTGTTTAGAAATATATCATCATAAGGTTCTATAAGTATGTTAGTTGGATTCTTAGGGTCTTGTAACGTTATAAGGTTAAACATTGTCAAAATACCTTTAAAAAACTCAAATTGATTCAATTCGCCTCTTAGTGTGTTCATTAATGTACCGCTAACAACAGTATCTAAGGAAACAATTGCATGTATGCTTGATGGTAAAGTTACTGCAGAGCCTATAAAAACTTCTCTAGATATTTTTAATGTATTACCCCCAATATTAGGTGTCCACTTCCATTGTAAACTGACAGTCTCTGTATTTTGTAAAGTAATAATTAATTGTTGGACATTTATTTGATTAAAATTACCAGCAGGTAAATTCCATGTTTGTAAATTATATACATTTCCATTACTATCTAAAAACCTTGTTTGCAAAGTTCCTGCGCCTGTTTTTTTTGTTCTTAAATTTGCGTTTAATTTATATGTTGTATTATCTTGTGGCGAAGTAAATGTACCTGTTGAACTGTCATAACCACTTTCTGTTTCCCAATTTGTATTACCGACAACATCAAAAACTATATTACTAAAAGAAGCTCCTGCTGATTGACCTTCAAATGTTTTATATTGAGCAATTCCATTCACAGAATAATCTGTTGGACTAAAATCATTACCCCAATTAAAATCCATAAATAACTTTCCAAAATCTGTTGTGTCAAAAAAATTAGATGTCCATGTAAATCCTGCATCTTTAAATATTTTATTCATTAAATATTTTATTTGTATCCATGGTCTAAAAGCATCTGATAATTTATTTATATAAGGCATATTAAGATTTGCACCTGTACTATTAGCATAACTTTGAGATGCTGAATGTCCTATAGTTCCTGTCCAATCGCAAAAAGGATATTTTAATACATTTGTTCTATCCGCCGCCAAACTACTATCTCTGGCAAAACTTTCTGGCACTAAATCATTTAATAATTGGATGCCTAAACCATCTTGCCAACTATCTTGTATTTTTGTCCTTTCATAATTATGCGATAATTCGGTTAAATCTATATCTGAAAATGTTTTGTTTTGTAAAATATCTGCTAATGCAATTGCTTCTGAATATAAATTGACATTATAACTAATTTCTCCTTTTTGTGTTTTTATTTCAATTAATCTTAAATATCCTTGAAATATAGTATAACCATTTTCCTTAAGTATTGCCTGTGTTTGTTTGTAAGGATTAAAAGATATACCTGTATCTTTTCTTGTAACATCAAAAATATTATCAAATATTTTATTATTTCTTTTTGTTGCAGGTAAATTAAAATCTTTAGAATAACTTTGCACCTTTTCAGCTACATTTTTAAAATCATCTACACTTAATGTTAATGGTATTTCTTCTTCTTCGTATAGATCAACTATTACTTGACCATCTCTAGGTTGACTATTTGCTGTTGGTGTCAATGTTGTAACCCTAACTGATGTAATATCTAAAACTTGGTTATTATTAGCTACATAATTTAATACTAAAACTTCACTTTGACTTTGTGCTGTAAATATTATTGGATTTGTGTTACCTGCTACACTTATATCTGTTATTGGTTGATAACCTAAACCACCTAAATTATTAGAATACCCAAAAGCACCTAATAAAAAAGTAGGATTTCCTGTTGTAGCTGGAACTGTTACATTTATAACTAATTGATATTGTTGACCTACAACTAAACCATTTATCCTTTGATATATTCCACTTTCACTACCTAAAGCATTATTACCTGTGAACCTTACTTGACCTGCAATAACTGTTGGTGGTGTACCGCCTGACGTTGTGAACCTTTGCCAATTTGTAGTTGGTGGTGATGTTGCAAGCGCATCTATTGCTAATTGACCTGTTGTTATTGTTGTGTTAGTAGAATTAACTGCACTATTAAATTGTGATCCATCTGTTACAAGTTGAGGAAAACCTAACCCTGCTGTATATTGGTAACCTTGATGGTTTTGCGGGAATACTACTAATTGTACTGACATATCTAAACTCTTTGTGTTCTTCTATCTGATGCTCTCTGAACATCAAAAGTATATTGTATTAATTTATCGTTGCCCCTTGTTTTCCTTGTATAACTTGAAGTTGTTACAGTAACAGGCTCAATATATCTATTTACGTTACCAGCATTTAATATAGCGCCATCTGTATTGTATCCATTTAATATATATACTTCTGTGCTATTGATCAATTGCTCAAACCATATTGCATCCGTTTCTGTTACAAAATCAGTATTCATTTTAATGCTTTCTCTAGTATTAACTCTAAAATTCTTCTCTCCACCTGTTGAGCCTCTATTAGAATAATTATTACTGTTCCATGTTCCTGCTAACTGTGTATAATTAGTTCTATTTGTTGACAATGTTCTAACTGATTTCTTTCTAAATGTATAATAATCCCAAACTCCATGTTTATTTAACCATACTAACCTTATTGATTCGTATTTACAATCACTTTTTACTATATTAATTCTGTACTCATCACCAATAACTATAGGTTGAGAAGTTGGTGATTGTTGGACAGGTTGCAAAGTATAGTATGAAACATTTGCTTTGTGTGTGTTCCAATCTGCGTATGTAACATTGTCTGCTATATATGCACCATCTAAATTAGCAGGAAAAGCCCCAAAATAAATTAGTCTAGTTGTTGCAAAAGTATTTGTGTTAATATCAGGAGCATTACCTGAATAACCACCATTTGTTTGTCTGTTTTCTACTTCTATTGTACTTCCTAATTGAGCATTTGCATCATCAAACAATTTTATTCTAATTAATCCTACACTTTTTGGACTAATTGTAGAATTACCAACATTAAAACTATTTGTAGCAGAAAATAAAAAATTTAAAAATGGCAATGTACCATAATCTGTTAATCTTGCTTCTTGCGTTAATGGTGCATCTGATAACATTTGACCATTTGCTGTTGTAGAAGTAAATCCTGAATTTTGTATAATATAAGATGGTCTTGTTGTGTCATCAGTTGCCAATAAATTATATCCATAATCAAATCTTCTTCCTGCTTGATTGCTAAATTTTAATATATCTGTATCATATAAAACTCCATTAAATATTAATAAATCACTATTATAATTTGCAACTAAGTTTGGATCTTTACCTACAGCATTAGGATTGTTAGCGTCTGCTCCTAAATATTCCATTGTAAATTTTACTCTTACATATTTTATAGCGTTTTGTGAAATACTATATCTATCTATTAAATGTATAGGATGATAATATCTAGGTTGATCATTAAGTAAAAATGAATTGCCTCTCCATGTTGTTTGCACTGTTTCACCTGTAGATATTTCTGTATTAACACCATTATAATCTGGACTAACATAATTTTCTAATATTGTGCTTAATTCAAAAATTCCAACACCTTTATCGTTTGGAGTAGATTTAAATTCACCAATTATAGACGTTGTTTGACTTAATTCTGCAGAGTTAGTAGCAACTCTAATTTCTACTAAATAATTTACATTAGTTTTAGTTGTAACTATATTGCCAGTGGTTTCATTAACAACAAATATTATTTCTTGTCCTGCTGCTAATGTATTATATAGTGGTCTTTGTGTAATTTGTAATGCCATTCTAATTTACTATTGTTTGTGTTATGTTTTTTGCTATATCTTCTCTTACATTTTTTAATAATTCACCACCAAACTGTTTAATTCCTAAACCTAAAGGTTTCTGATAAAAACTTATTCCTTTAATTCCTTCTCTTTTTATTTTCCTAGCAAATAAGAATGCTAAACTTAAATTTGAAATAAATCGCCCTGTTTTTTTATCTCTACCTTTTATTCTTTTTTTGCTTATCCATTTTGCCAATATATCTGATGGTGGTTGTTTTGTTGTATATTCAAAAGGACTTTTAACTATTTTTCCATCATAACTTTTGTAACTTTGTTTCTTTTTATTTCCTGAAACGCCTCTATCTACATATGCGCCATAATCTGCCATATAGAAATTTACTTGAAAACCTTTTGTGGTTTTTACTACTTCAAATTTGATAGTTTTTTCTAAATTTGTTTTACCACCTTTTTGTTTTTGCAAATTACCTTTTGCTCTATTGACAACTTGCTTACCAAAAGATTCTAAATACCTTTCTATATTTTTAGTTTTCATTATGTTAATCCTACAAACATTTCAACTTGACAATCTGTACTTCCTGTTGGTCTTGCTTGAATACTTGCAATATCTTCAAAACTTGTAAAACCAGGTGATGTATCCGCTTCTGCAACCATTACTTCTTCACCATTATATAATATGTGTGAACTTAATGGTCTAAGTTTGACTTGGTAATTTGTTGCTGTTCCAACTATTGCTACATTAACTGCATCTGTTGAACTTAAATTTGTTATTCTAACATAAGCTGTATTTTCCACATCTAAAGCACCTGCACTTGTATGTGGTGTTGATGCAAAAGTTGCTATTGTTGTTGTATTAGAATGCGCACAAGTTAATATTCTTTCAAATACATCTACTATACCTGTTGTTGTTACTGTGTTTGTTGTGCCACGAACTGCACCGTTCAAGGTAACTGCTTCTGTGATTGTTGTTACTAAATCTGCCATATTTATTTGTTTTTAATTAAATCTAATATTCTATTTATTTTTTCTTTTATTTCACTCATGTTTTCTGCGTTTCTTTCATGGTGCTTTTCAAATGTTTTTTTAACCTCTCTTATACTAAAAAAAAAGAATTGATACAAAGCATAAAAACACCCTACTAATAAAACAAGTGTTATACCATAACTTTCTATTAATTCAAATACTTCATTCATCTTTATCTATTTCTTTTAATTTACTTATTGCCCAATTTATACCTGATGAACCACCCCAAGCATCCCACATAAGACCACCACAACCTTCTGAATATGGTACATCTTTATGTTGTTGATGTCTTTTAAAACTAGCCATGCGTGCAATCGTGTCTCTCGAAATCGGTTTTCTATCTGCCAAATAGGCTGACCTTGTCCATCCTACCCTTGTTCCACAATCACTTCCGTTTTCTTCTTTCCATTTTCTAGCACGTTTAGCATTATTAGTTGCTGCTTGTGGGTAATCTGTATAACTTTTTAGCTTTATACTAATTGCTTCTAATTTTTCTAATAATTCGTTATAGTCCATAAGTTATTTTTGGCGGTATTAGTTGTATTGTTAATTTGCCTATTTTAAATTTTATCATT
>CEQA01002811.1_pt1 | contig 12503 bp, 6 predicted proteins | sample 530501 | NCBI WGS metagenome assembly CEQA01 (sample SAMEA2620227, study PRJEB7988) | marine metagenome | isolation source: saline water (ENVO:00002010), including
AGTATATCAAAGAGTTTTAGCTTTAGCAAATAAAGAACAAAGAGGATATATATCACCTCAAGAATATAATTTATACGCTAATCAAGCTCAAATGGATATATTTGAACAATACTTTTTTGACTTAAACCAGTTTAGTAGATTACCAGGCAACTCAATGGAGTATTCTGATATGGTTAAGATACTAGAAGAAAAGATTGGAATTTTTAAAACAACAGGAAATTTAACCTACATTTCTGATCATTTTGAATTACCTAGTACATTATATAGATTAGGTAGTGTACGATATAATTTAAATGGTAGAGAGAAAATTATTGAAGAAATAGATGAAAAAGAACTAGCATATATGTTAAGTTCAAAAATATTACAACCAACTTTTATAAGACCTGTATATACAAAGAGATTAAATAATGTATATGTATATCCAACAGATATAATAAGCGATGTAAGTTGTAGTTATGTAAAAAGACCAAACAAAGCTATTTGGGGATATAACGTTATTAGTGAAAACGCTTTATATAATAGTAATACATCCACTAACTTTGAACTACACGATTCTGAAGAAACAGATTTAGTTATAAAAATATTAGCTTTAGCAGGTATAGAACTACAAGCACCAGCATTATATCAAACAGCAACACAAGAAGAAACAAGAAGTATAACACAAGAAAAATCATAAATAAATGGGATTATTAGACGGAACAACTCAAGCTTCTTATTATCAAGGTAGTAATTTTGGGAATTATCAATTTGTATCTTTAGAAGATATTATAAATCAATTTATGGTAGCTTATATAGGTGAAGATAAAATAGTAACAAAAGCAAGTAGAACAGATGTATCATTTCATGCCCAAAGAGCATTAGCAGAATTAAGTTTCGATACATTAAAGTCTATAAAATCCTATGAAATTGATTTACCACCTTCTCTAACTATGATATTACCACACGATTATGTTAACTACGTAAAGTTAACTTGGGGAGATGAAGCTGGTGTAGAACACGTACTATATCCAGCTATAAAAACATCTAATCCTGTAAAAATTACCCAACAAGATAGCGGTAATTATGATTTTGGTCCTGTAGCAGGTAATGAATTAGTTATTAATAATGATTTTTCTGATCCATTCGCAACGCCTTGGCACCACTCATATATTAATCCAAATTCTCCTTCAGATCCAGATACAATAAGCATTTCAAATGGTCAATTAGCTATAGGTACAAATCCATTTGCATATTCTGGAAGTTTTCCAGGTAGAGTTTATGCTGTTTGGCAGGAAATCGATGTTACCGGATTAGATTTTGTAACTATTTCTGCTAGCGGTACTTCTGCGTCTGCAGAATCTAACAAAAGTGAAGCTGGATTATTAAGATTTGGTTTAAGTACAATACCTGGAGATAATGATACTAATCCATATAATACAAATAATCCAACAGATAATATTAATCCACCTGATATAGCTTATTTAGAATGGAATGCTGGAGATGACACGGCTGCTACACAAGAACTCACTAATGTAGATGTTAGTGCATATAACTCCGTATATGTTTTAATAACAAGTAGAACAGTATTTTCAGATGTTACAGCTGTAACTAGTACAAATTATATAGATGATATTTCTGTTAAATCAGAAACTGCTTTACATGACTTACAGACAGAAACATCTGATACGTGGTTAGCTTATAAAGGTGCTACACCTAGAGATAACATTAATAAATATGATGATGGTACATATGATTTAGTTCCTGGAGAAAGATATGGTATACATCCTCAATATGCTCAAGTTAATGGATCTTTTTTCATAGACGAGTTAAAAGGAAATATACATTTTAGTTCTAATCTAAGTGGAAAAAATATCATACTTAAATATATAAGTGATAGTTTAGGTACTGATGGTGAGATGCAGGTACATAAATTAGCAGAAGACGCTATGTATAAATGGATGTTACACGCTATATTATCAACACGAGCAAATACACCAGAGTATGTTGTTCAAAGATTTAAAAAAGAAAAATTTGCAGCAGTACGTAAAGCAAAATTAAGATTATCAAATATTAAATTAGAAGAATTGACTCAAGTATTAAGAGGTAAGTCGAAACGAATAAAACACTAGTATATGCCGAAGATTAAAAACACCTTCGCTCTAGGCAAAATGAATAAAGATCTGGATGAAAGATTAGTGCCAAATGGCGAATATAGAGATGCTATGAATATACAGGTTTCAACGTCTGAAGAATCTAACGTTGGAACGGTGCAGAATATATTAGGTAATATAAAGTTATCTGATATCGATGAGATTTATAGTGGTGCTGATAATAGGTGTGTGGGTTCTATAGCAGATGAGAAAAATGACAAATTATATTGGTTTACTACAACAACTCAAGGTGATGATCATCGTAATTTAGGGGATTCTCATATAAGAAAAGATTTGATATTAGAATGGGATGGAATAACTGTAAACAATGTATTTACAGATATATGGCGCGTGTATATAAAAACGCAAGAATTAAGCGCATTAAATGATGGTACAACTACTTCTAGTTCACCTGGAATTCCGTCTGTTTCTATTCCAATAGGTGGATATCAACAAGAATTTCTTCAAAGTGTTTGGGTTGGTATGGAGTTAACTTTAATAAACTCAAATACAAATACATATATTACTGAAGATAATTATGTACTTGCTGTAGACAGAATCAATGGAGTTATATATCTTAGAGATAATATAGATATATCAACAACTATTACCTCTTCTCACGAATTACTTTTTAGACCTCCAGGTAACAAACGAGTTTTAAATTTTGATAAAGACAATCTAATAACAGGTATAAATATAATCGATGATTTATTATTTTGGACAGACAATATTTCCGAACCTAAAAAAATAGATATAAATAGAAGTAAAGAAGGTACTATTAATGATTTAATCCATACGAAAATAATTAATCGCGAAAGAGATTATATATCATTAGGAAATACTGATTATATTGCTGTAGCGCCATTTTTCCCAACATGGCCACATGCTGGTATTCCAGCAAGAGAACATCATGTATCTGTAATAAAGAAATCTCCTATATCAGCTCCAAATTTAAAAATGTTTGGTACTGGACAGCAAAATATTTCGTGTTTTGCTTATAAAAGTTCAAACAACGCAAATTCTACAAATTTTGAAGAAGGTAGTACCAATAATCCAAAAGATCCATTTACGGTTCATAGAATCTCCGTATACAATACACATGCAACAAAACCATTAGATTGGAGCGTTGGTGATGTATTGTTGTTAAAAGCTACAGACGCTTCGTCTGGGTCTACTCCCTCTCCTAATTTATTACCAGTAACTGATTATGATATTAGAGCTATTATTGATAGCGAAACCCCAGCGCCTTATGATAATACTGGTGGTGTAGATAAAGAAATACAATTCTGGATAACAATACAATCTATAAATGGAGAAACTCCTTTAGGTACAGATTTAGTTTTTGCTGTAAGTAAAGAAGAAAAAGAAGAAAAATTATTTGATGATAAATTTGTTAGATTTGCATATAGATGGAAATATATAGATGGAGAATACTCTTGTTTTTCACCATTTTCAGAGACAGCTTTTTTACCTGGTGCTTATGATCATCATCCAACAAAAGGTTATAACAAAGCGATGTCTAGTACAGTTTATGATTTGAGAGTACAAGATTTTATAACACCAGATATGCCCGAAGACGTTGTTGAGGTTGATTTACTTTATAAAGATACAGTTGGTACTAATGTTTATGTAGTAGATACGTTTAAGTATAAAGACACAACAACGGCTAACTATACATCTCCAGTAAGTGGTTCTAATTTAAATGTCTGGAATGATTACGGTTCTGCATGGCATTCTTATCAAAACAACATAGATACAGCTGGTACTGGTATTACATTAGATCAATTAGAGAATAATGTAAAAATTAGTGGTTCTTATCAAATAAAATCAGAGACTATATTTAAAGCATTACCAGCTAATCAACTATTAAGAGCATTTGATAGTGTACCTAAAAAAGCTTTAGCACAAGAAATCGTAGGTAATAGATTAGTATATGCTAATTATTTACAAAACTATGATACTGTAAATCGCGATAATAAAGATTTTAAACTTAAATTTGGATCTTTTCATCCAGTTTCTTATGATCCGACAGGTGAAGAAAGATTAACAGGACAAAAATCTATAAAATCACTTAGAGAATATCAAATAGGAGTTTCTTATATGGATGAGTATGGTAGAGAGACACCAGTATTTACAGATGATACTGGTAGTACTAAAGTTTCTAAATCAAAAGCTGCTGATTATAATAGATTAAAAGTTAAAATAAATGGTCCTCAACCATTATTTGCTCAATATTTTAAATTTTATATAAAAGAATCTTCTAATGAATATTATAATCTAGTACAAGATAGAATTTATGATGCTGAAGATGGAAATGTTTGGTTATCTTTTCCTTCTGCTGATAGAAATAAAATAGATGAAGATACTTATATAATACTTAAAAAAGGAAATGGTGCTAAAGAGTTTGTAGAAGAACAAGCAAAATATAAAGTATTAGCTATTTCTGGCCAAGCACCTGATTTTATAAAAGAAACTAAAAAATTAATTGGTAAAATATCTTTACAAAACGAGTCTGTTACGTTCCCACAGACAGAAGAACAAAACGTTGTTACTCAAGATGTAACTATAGAAAACGCTGACTCGTTTACATTTAAAATAGATGAAAATCATGAGAAATGTGATAGAACGCTTATTGATATACATGAAAATACACACAAAAAGAAAATAAGATTTGTTTCTAATGATAATTCTTCTGTTAATCCAAATAACCAATCTAAATATCATGAAATTGCTACAGTAACAAAAGATGGAGATGATACTGGGGTTTATCATATTGTACTTAAAAATCATATAGATACTGATCCAGGTACAACAGCTAATAAACATTTTACTTTTGACGATGCTAATTCACGTTGGATTGGTGTTGATGCTAGTGGAAATGTAACTAATCCTGGATTTTTAGAATTTTATGAATATCCTGTTGAGAACAAGCCAGAATTTGATGGTAGATTTTTTGTAAAAATACATAACGATGCTATAATAGCTAATAACTTCGCTAAAGAAGCTGATCCAAACGAATTACAAGCTGTAGCCTCGCAGCCAGTGTATCTATTAAATAATAGTAGTGGTAGTCAATTTGCCACTTTTACGGGATATAGTACTAGTCTTGATGGTGTGAATTCGACAAATACTAATCAAATGGATGTTTATTATGAATGGGAAAACGCTTTAACAGCATTAAATACAGATGGATTTTGGTTTATTGATGAAACTAATTTTTATGCTCCTACTACAAAACAGGGTAGTAAACATAAGGTTAGTGAAGATTATACCCATACTAGCGGTGTCACTGAGTATCCTGATAATTTAGATGGGATAGGTACTATAAGAGCTGGTTATTTAAGTGGTGATGATGAGACATTAAATGTGAATAAAGGTATAAGAAGTTCTAATACATACGCTTCAGCTTTCTCCACCCAAGCGGCTATACCTATAGATTCAGTTACAGGTTTACCAGCTCAAGGAAGTATAGATATATCGTTTGTCGGTATTGATAGTGATAATTTTGAATTACCAGCTGCAGCTCAAAGGTTTGCTGATAAGTTCAGAGAGGGTAACTATATAAAAATAGGTACAGATACGGATATATATAAAATTGTTGCTATTAAAACAGAAACTTTTGCGAATTATAATAAAAAAAGTCATCAAACAGATAACACCGGAGTTAGTAACGTAGTTAAATTTAAATCACAAAGAAGAAAAACGTTTAGATTGCATTTAGCCCAAGCTATAGGTGAAGGTGATAATAATACCGCATGGTCACCATCTACAGATAGTATAGATTTTAACACATCTAGAGGTTTAACTATCTTTTCTCCATTTGTTGCTTGGGATGAAGAAAATGCTATTGATGAAAATCCAGCTATATGGGAAACAGAACCAAAAGAAGATATTGATTTAGACGTTTATTATGAAGCTTCTAACGAGATACCTATATATTTTACAGAAGAAACCGCACAACTTTTTATACCTATAGGATCTATAGTTACAGCTCATGATAATCTAGGAACAGCAAATACTAACTTTGCTGATAGTACACTTGATCCAGATACTAGTCCTACGACTAATAAAATGATTGTTACGAAAAATGAACGTGGTAAATTAACTGTAAGTAATGTTAACAACGGCGGTAATCTTATACTACAAGATAAAGCTATTTTAATTATAGAACACCCTGTAACAGGTATAAAAATGGCAGTTTCTGTAGAGAAAGCACCAGAGCAAACAACAGCGTTAGCTTCTAGTGGATATAACGGTACTGGTACTAATTATTATTATAAAGATGTTGACTCGTTTTATATAAGTACAAATTATAATGGTAGTAGAGAATTAGATTGGTCAAATTGTTATTCATATGGAAATGGTGTAGAATCAGATAGAATTAGAGACGGTTTTAATTTACCTAGAATAGGTAAAGGTGTTAAAGTTTCGTCAATAACAGAAAGTCCTTATAAAGAAGAACATAGAAAAAATGGCTTGATTTTTTCAGGAATATATAATAGCAAAACAGGTATAAATAATACAAATCAATTTATATCTGGTGAAAAAATTACAAAAGATGTTAATCCTTCATATGGTAGCATACAAAAACTACATACTAGAGATAGTGATTTAATAACATTATGTGAGGATAAGTGTTTGAAAATATTAGCTAACAAAGATGCTATTTATAATGCTGATGGAAATCCTCAACTAACAGCTAATGAAAGAGTATTAGGACAAACAATACCTTTTGTTGGTGATTATGGTATATCTACAAATCCAGAATCTTTTGCTACCGAAGCTTATAGAATGTACTTTACTGATAAGGTTAGAGGTAAAGTTATTAGATTATCTAGAGATGGTTTAACAGCCATATCTGAATACGGTATGCGTGATTGGTTTAGAGATAATTTAAAAGATTGTGATGTAGTATTGGGTTCTTATGATGATTATAAAAACGAATATAATATAACTTTGAAATCTGGCAAAATTACTAACGCAACAACTGTTAGTTTTAAAGAATCTATAAATGGTTTTGTAAGTTTCAAATCTTTTATACCAGAAGATGCTTTAAGTATGGGTGGACAATATTACTCTTTTAGAAAAGGTCAATTATTTCAACATCATTCTGAAAGTGGTAGTTATAATACATTTTATCAAGGTATAAATTTAGATCCAGATGATGAGTATAAACTTTCATCAATAACATTTTTAATGAATGAGATACCTGATTCAGTAAAAAACTTTAAAACTATTGGTTACGAAGGTTCACAAGGAAGAGTTATACAAAACCATCAAGATGACGAATACTATAATACTTGGGTAAAAGATGGTTGGATGGTAGAAAACATAACAACAGATCATGAAGACGGTAGTGTTCCTGAGTTTGTTGAAAAAGAAGGCAAATGGTTTAATTATATTAAAGGTAAAAATGCAGAAACTGTAAGTGCTATTCAAACAGATCAATTTAACTTTCAAGGTATAGGTATAGCAAATTCAATTTCTGGAGAAACACCTAATTATACATTGACTATTAGAGATTTAAACGATGATGATTAAAATTATATAAATGGCGGCACCAACAAATACTAATAATCCTAACAATAACTATACGGTATCAATTTCTACAGATACTACTGGCGGTGACAATACGCCTAACGTTAGTGGATATGAAAATAGTTACATATTAGAAATAGTACCAAAACCTGGAAAAGTTATTATAGCAGGAAATTTTAAAATAAATGGTACAATAAGCGAAGCTACTATTCATGCGTCCTTACATGGTATACCAACTAACTTTTCACATCCATTAGCTCCTGGTAGTTCAGGTATTACACCTATAAGTCCTACGACAGATTCAAAAATGGTTTATACGTTTCCGTTTGATAATTATAATACCGCACCATTTAATACTCCTAGTTTTATATTTTCGAGTGCAGTATTAACAGAAGTATATTTAGATGATAACGGTGATGAATGGTACTATGGTTTAAATGGATCACAGCAATCTATAGTTAGTATTTCTAATACAGATCCTATAAAACTTAGATTAGAAGTATTTTTAAAATCTACCTTTAACTCAACAGTGCCAACAAGTAATTTAACCGTAGAATTAGATATAGATGAGTATACACTAACACCGATTTATGGTTGCACAGATCCAAACGCATATAATTATAATCCTAACGCTACGCATGATGATGGTTCTTGTGTTCCTATAATAAGTGGTTGTACAGATCCAGCTGCAGTTAATTATTACGCGGGTGCAAACACGGATGATGGAAGTTGTATTTATCCTGTATACGGTTGTACAGATAATACAAATATGAATAATGATGGTGAGTTAGCCGCTATAAATTACGATTCAACTGCTACACATGATGACGGGTCTTGTAGTTATATGTGTTATTCAGGTGGTTATTTGAGTACTCCAGTTATAAATTCTTATTTATTAAATAATTCACAAGAAAGTGGATTAAAAGCACTTTTTATGAGTAATATAATGGCTCCAGAAAATCCTTTTATAGCGTATCAAATAACCAAACCAGATGGTTCTTTAATGTCTCAAGTAAATCTTGGGTCTGGATTACAACTTCCATTTGATATAACCGTAATAAGTAATAGTGATTTTTTATCTGGTAATTTTCCAAACGGAACCTATACTATGACTACAACTTATTCATTTCCTAACTCATCACCAACGATACCAGATTGTGTATTTATAGATACAATTGATATAGTTGTTGGGTGTGGTAATAGTATATCGGAAAACTATGATCCAAATGTTAATATATTAGATCCAAATGCTTGTATAACACCTATAGATACACCTTCGATAGAATAAAAATTATAATAAATGACAGCAAGATTACCAATTTCTTTATATTTAAAAACTACACATAAGGTAGATAGCAACGCTACTGTAGCTACTAGTGATTATGCCAAACCATCTACTTTAATGAGTGGTGTGTCTGAAGTTAATACAACAACTGGTAATACTACTACTTCAGTATATGAAGGTTTACTAACAAGTAATAAAGATAATGTTTTATTTACAAAATACTTTAGATCAAATAGTGGGTATTTTTATTCAGAATCTCCATCTTTTTTAATAACATCTGAAAAGTCTTCTGTTTATAAAATAACTAGTTCTAATGATAATTTTTCAACTAAAAAATTAGGTAATATAGTAGGTACAAAGGTTACATTAAACGATACTGAAGGTATAAAAGCTGGTATGGTTATATCTACTGAAGATAATAGTACTATAGCAGACACAGATTATGTTAGAGTTGTTTCTGTTAGCAATAATAGAACTTTAACAATTTCGTCTTCAAAAACAATATCAGCTGATACAGATTTAATATTTAAAAATAAATCTAGCGATGGTAAATTGTTTTTAAAATACTTCACAGTAACTTATAATAATGATATTTCTACTACCGCTATAAATAGAGAATCAATAGCTTTTTTACATGAAACACAAGCTTTACCAAGTACGGCTAAACTTATAAAATCTTTATCTATAAATAAAGAAGATATAACTTATAAAGGTGAAACTAGAACGTTTAATGTTGTTGGTACACCTGGTGCTATTTTTACATTAAAAATAACACAAACAACAGGAACAGACGAAACATATAATTTTTCAAATGATACATTTACAGTAGCATCGACAACTTTAGCAAATCAAACTATAGATAGTACTGGAATATATACAGATACTGTTGTTTTTCCAGCAATAACTGCTGATGATACTTATCAGTTCTTAATAACAGCAGGTAGTGATACTAGTTTAGATTCTAATACTTTTGGTAGTTCACCTTCAGATCCAACGTTTACTATTTATCAATATGCTAAAACAACTGTTACGTTTACGTTAGAATCATCCGCAAACTCTTCAAATTATACTAATTCTGGTAGTAACTATGGTGTTAGTAATGTTACACAAGACGGTATAAGAGGTCAAGCTGGGACAGTATTTAATATATCATGGAGTTTAGTAGCTACTGATGCAAGACCGTTTAGTAAGATTGATGATTTAGCGGCTGAAGATTGGAGAAATGCAACAGGAACTATACAAAAAACAGTAAATGGTGCAACATCATCAAGTACCAATGTTGATGTAGAAACAGCAGGGCATACAACATCTTTGTCTACAACTGATTTGGTTGCTGGTATGCGTGTAAGTGGTACAAATATTTCTGGTTCACCAACTGTTAGTAGTATAACAGATGCAAATACATTCGTTATATCAGCAGCACAAACTTTATCTAATCACGATGTATTAACATTTGATAACGGTGGTACTATTGTAGAATTTACAAAACTAAACTTTCTTCTTGGAGATGAAACTGAAAAAGATGAAACTGCAGCATTATTTACTGTAGATGCTGCTACAAGTGACGTTAATACCGTTGTATTAACCGCTGTTGGTGATTCAGATATATATGATTTAAAACATCATGGAACAGCGGCTAGAGCATCTAAAATAGTAAGTGGATTAAGATCTGGTAGAGATACTCGTGTTACGGGTATAAATTATAGTACTAGAACAGTTGAATTGTCAGCAAACCAATCTTTTGAAGCTGGACAAAAATTAGGTTTTAATACTAGTCAAAGAGTGACTATAACCGCTGTAGGTAAAATCTTGCAATTTGGTAATAAGAGTATAAACGTAAGATTAGAGTTAGATAACATATTAGACGTAGCTGTTTCATAAAATAAAATATTATGCCAACAACATTAACATTCAATTATCCAATAAATACATCTGTACAGGTAGGTGATATAGCATATTATATACAAACAAATGCTGTAGGTGGTTACAATATAGCTGATACAACAAACTTGCGTGAGATTGGAGTTATAACACAAGTATTTAATGACAATCCTTATTATATAGTTTGTGATGGAAGTAATCCACCTCAAGGCTCTTTTATAATGTTTGCTAAAGATTCTATAGCTAACACAGCGGGTGTTAAAGGTTATTATGCAGAAATAGAAATGAAAAATACGCAATCTAATATTGAAGAAGTAGAATTATTTGTAGTGAGTTCAGAAATTAGCGAAAGTAGTAAATAAGCAATAAAAAGTGTAATTATAAAATAACAACAATAAAAATAATATTATGGCAGTAGGAAGTACATCACCATTAAAATGGGATCCTTTTGGATTTAGAAAAAGACGTACAGCGTCAGAAGATGCGAGAAAAAACGTAACACAAGAATTACAAAGATTTGAACAATTAGATGTGGGTATAGATGCTCCGCAAGCAACAAATATATATGCTGGTATGGAAAATGTTTATGAAGATCAAACAGTAGATCAAAGAGCAGCTGAATTTGCTAGACAAAGCTCTCAACAACAGCAAGCAAATATTATGGAAGGATTACAAGGGGCAGGTGGTTTTGATATATCTAAAATACAAGCTTTGCAAAGTCAAGCCGATGCAGCAGCTCAACAAGGCGCGGCTTCAATAGCTCAGCAAGAAAGACAAAATCAACAAAACATGTTAGGTCAAGCTGCTAATCTACAAATGTTACAAAGACAGGGTGAAGAAAGCGCTAGACAACAAAATTTAGAAAGAGCAATGCGCCGACAAGATTTAACTTGGCAAAAACAACAAGGTATACTTGCTGCTAAAACAGGTATGGCAGAAGCCGCTGAACAAGCTAGACAACAAGGTATACAAAACGCCATTGCTATTGGTCAAGCTGTAGGTGGAATAGTAGGAGGTTAATCTAAATAAAAATAAAATTATGGCAAAAAAAATGGGTACAGGAAATTTAGTAAACTTAGACATTATGAGAAAAGCTGGTTCGTCGACAGTTGCACAGACGCAGCATTCTGTAGGTTTTGGGTTAGCTAAGTTAGCTGGTAATTATGTAAATAACGCTTTTAAAAAAGCTAAAGAATTAAAATCAAAATACCCAACTGGTATTAATATAGATAAAGTACCAGAATCTATTAGACCACAACTTACTGAATATTTATCAGATTCAAAAAAGAGATTTTCTAAAGCTGCAAATATAGTAGCTATATCTCCTTCTTGGACAAAGAAATATAAAAATGCAGTAGACGAGATGAATCGTATAAAACTAGCTTATCAAAATATAAATAATGATTTAACTACTTTACAAACAAATAAAGATGCAGCTTGGAAGAGTGATCCTGGTGCGGGTGCTACTGAGTTTGAAAAAGCTAGACATTATGATTTACAAAATGGTGATGTTGATTTTTATAATATAGAATTTTCTGATGAAGGTGTATTCTTTACAGATTATGAAGAAGAAAACGATTCTATGGTTGCTAAAAGAAAACCTATATCACAATTTGGACCAGCGCCAGTAATGGATAATACTGGTAGTACAGGTCAAGATACTTTATTTA
>CEQA01006340.1_pt1 | contig 12434 bp, 6 predicted proteins | sample 530501 | NCBI WGS metagenome assembly CEQA01 (sample SAMEA2620227, study PRJEB7988) | marine metagenome | isolation source: saline water (ENVO:00002010), including
AGTTACACAAGATAAGATCTTCAGTGACAATTAATCACTGAATTACAGAATCCTCCTGTGTTGGGAAGGGATCCTTACTTTCGAGTTTGGGTCCCTTTCTTTTGGTATAATTAAATCATGAAAATAGAAATTGGATATAGTCCTTACGAGGAAGCAGTAAACACCGGATTAGTTCTAGGAAAGGAACATGAAATACTTCCTGAAAGTATGTGGCTCGCGCACATTAAAAGAGAAACAGGCAGGAAAGATTTGTTTGTATATCGACATGCGTATACAGGAAGATTTGTCCTCGCTCATTGGATATACCCTCCTTGGGAAGTAGACAAACCTGTATGTTTAGAACTAGACACTATGGATCTACCTCCAGATCGTGGGGGTTGGATACCGACTAGATTTATTAAAGAGCGATGTAGACCAGTAGACCAAGAAGAAGAGATGATGAAAAAGCGTCTCCGTAGACAGTCAGAACTCAGGGAAAAAGAAAGAAAGAAAAAGGAAGATGTGGAGCGAAAGTTTGAAAGTGCCAAATATTTAAAAAGCAAGGGCATGGATGAAGCTGCTGCATCTTTACAAAATTCTAAAGTCCACTATAGTAAAGATGGCGATAGCGAATTATCTGACGATCTTAACAATTGGGCAAAAGGAAGAATAATTACCCATGCATAGCACTGGCTCTTTATTAATGACTACTCTGGAACGGATTCGTACTTTCTTAGACGAACCTTCTTTAGACGCTAAATATTCAAATGATTTTCTGGTAAGACAAGTTATCGAGCCAGAAATGGTTAATGTAATTACAGCATTAAATACTGCAAGAGAGGAACCTGTTCTCTGTAAATTCCATTTGGATGGAATAGCTGACAATTCTGAATATGTAGAATTACCTCCTAATGTTGGATCAATCATACGAATAGCAAAACTTGACGCTAATAACGAGATAGAAACAGATATTCCTAAGCGGGATGAAAATGATCCTCGCGGTGCAGGTTGGTTTGTAGACGGTAGAGAATTACACTTCAGACCTGAATGGGACACTACTTCTTATAATGCAAATCACAGTCCTAGCGGATATCATGTTTGGTATATTCCCTCTGGTGATTTTAACCCCCACTACTCTGCTGCAGGTGGACAACTATCAGGTTTGAATTCCTTAACACTCGATAGTACACCAGATGTGGGGGGAGTAGACATGCGACAAAGTGCGTATATAGGAGGCATCCTTCGAGTATGGGGAGATTCAAATACTGTAGTCCAAGAAAGAGTTATTACTTCGTATAACGCAGATGACAAAACAGTTGGTTTTCGATCCGACTTTACTGCCCCTATTGCTAACGGTTCTACTATTAGATACGAAATAGTTCCAGAATATATGGGACATATATGGCAAGCAATTGCAATTTCTTCTTCTATAAACTTGGGTGTTGCTCGTAACATTAGTGAAAAGCAAATGACCTATCTAAAAGAACGGTTTGGAATGGCACTCCAATCTGCTTCTAGACTAACTAAAAGTAAAGTAGATGAGAGATCTGTTCATCCTGAAAACTCTGTCTTATACACAATGATTCAGCGAATTCGTTGGGGACTTCCTGAGCAAGTTGAAAAAGAAATGTCTAATGATTACATCATGAGATATGCAATACAACCTAAACTTGCAGAAGTGATGAGCATGATGAGTGCTCGTAGTGATTCCCAAATAGTTTCAAGACATAGTCTGAGTTTATCAGCTGATACAGAATATTACGCCCTCCCGCCTTGTATGAATAAAGTGTTACGACTAACACAACTTACAACTACTAATAGAAAAGGATTAGTTTCTAAAGAAGTAAGACAAAGAGATGATAACGATCCTAATGGTAATGGTTGGGCTATAGAAGGCAACAGACTTTCTATTCGACCATACCCCTCAGAAACTACTTCAAGCTATTCATTATGGTATAACCCTTCAGGGGATTTTTTACCTCATTACGCTAACGATGGTGCGATGAGTAATTCAGGTAAAACATTAACGCTGTCTTTAAATACTTTATTCTCTAGACTAGTAGGTAATATAGATAAAAGAGTAAACGCTTATGTGGGTGCAACCTTAAGAGTGTTTGAATCCGATGGTTCAATTTCTGAGAGAACTATTACATCTCATAGCGCAGGTAACTCAGGTGGAACGGGAACGACAACTGGAACGGTTACAGTTACGGAAGCATTTTCTACGACATCTGGAACGGTCGCTTATGAAATCGTTCCTTCTTGGATGAGTACTATAATGAGTGCTGTTGTAACAAGGTCTATATTGGAGTTGATGGCACTTAAAGGTGGAGTAAACGAATCTGATCTTGCGATTCTTTCTGAATCTGCGAAGTCTTCTCTTAACTCTGCGATGACTTCTGTTAGAGAAAGAAATGCCCAAGAGTTTGTTCCTAATAAAGATTCTGCGTTGCACATGATTCTTGAGAAAACTAAGACAATTCTTAGTGATGTCGCTAAGGAACTTGACTACTCTGACGATTACATCTTTAGGCACGGTATCGTACCTGAGTATAGCAGAGTAATTTCTAGGATTCAAAACACGTCATCAGATTATATACAAGAAAAATTAACTATCTCATTAGTGGTCGATCAACAGTATTACGAGATACCTCCTTGCGTAGGAGAAATAACTAGAATCGTAAAAACTTATGACGATGGAAGACTTAAAAGTGAGATACTACCAAGGGGACAATATAACTCTCAAGGTCCAAACTGGAGTGTGGAAGGTAACATGCTTTCCTTTAGACCATTCCCTCAAGAAGCAGAAGATGTAGAACTTTGGTTTATTCCATCTACAGATGTTAAGCCTCACTATGCAGAAGACGGATTTCTTAATAGTACAGGTACTGTTTTGAAATTATCTGCTTCTAATGGTGGTTGGGCATCTCAAATGCTTGGTGATATTGATAGAAGAGAAAAAGCTTATCAAGGTTCTATTGTTAGAATCTTAGAACATGAAGGTAATATACAAGAAAGAGTTATAAATTCTCATTCTGCAGGTTCTCCTGGATCTGAAAACCAACCTACTTTAGCATTTCGTTCAGCATTTACAGAAGATGGTATTCAAAATCAAACAGTTACTTATGAAATTCTTCCTGTGTATTTTAACGCAGTAAGTGAAGCAGTTGCACAAGGAGCTGCGATGAACTTATTAGTAAGTGCAAGGCGTGTTACAAAAGCACAACATGCAATGCTACTAACTAACTTTAAGTCTGCGATGAAAACTGCAATGGATCACTTTACATTTAGACAAAATAGAATACCTAAGAAATATGAACGAGATACCGTAGATAATAAGAATCGATACGGTGGACTCTATGGCGTTCGGTAGTACTTCTCCAAGTGTAGATGAAAGATTGAATTCTCTTATATGGGATTTATCATATTCCCCTAAGTTGTCTAATAGAGAAAATAGAAACCAGCAAGAGAGATGGCAAATGGAGAATGAGTGGGGGGGTTATCCATTTACTAACGAGTTATTAAAGATTGGTGGAATTGGAGCTACACATTTCCAAGATATATACTTAAGACTTAATAATGCTTTTACTACAAATATAGCTCCTGCAAATGTTAGTTTCGAACTTCCAGAAGCTTCTCTAATCGGACCGATTGGTCCACGAGGAGATAAGGGCGCAACTGGTCCTACTGGTCCCATAGGGGTTGCTGGTCCTCAAGGACCTGTCGGCCCCGCAGGACCGACCGGACCGACAGGTGATGAAGGAGCTAAAGGTATAGCAGGTAACGATGGTCCAAGAGGTTCTACCGGACCTAGTGGACCACCCGGTCCAACCGGTCCAACCGGTCCAACGGGTTCTACAGGTGGACCAACAGGTCCGACTGGTCCTACAGGTTCTACTGGACCAACTGGACCGACAGGCCCAACGGGTGATACGGGTCCATCCGGACAAAGACAGTACTGCTCTGGAATAATTATTGAGAATACATTGGGTTAAGACATGGAACCTAACACAGTTTCTAATTATTTAAATTACGATTACTCAATATCTAATCGAATGAAAGAAGAGCAAGCTTCAGGATTTGGTGTTGAAAACATATCACCCTCTCCTTTAAGAGGCTTAATTGGTTATCCTTTTCATGCTTACCAAGGAGGTCCTTCTTATCATTCACCTGAATATATTAACTTAGCAACCACTAACGAACTTCCTTCTACAACTGAAGAAATATCAATACCTGAAGCTGAGTCACTTCCTGGATTAAAAGGACCTCGTGGTTTTTTGGGTGACATGGGGAAACAAAGAATAGCTAGTCCTGTTGGATTAGTAGGACCTACAGGTCCGTCTGGTCCTGTGGGACCTGGTGGTAAAAGAGGTTCTGTAGGACAACAAGGTTTTGATGGCTTTACTGGTGCTATGGGTACATTAGGTTCAACTGGAGTTGTAACAGGTGGAACTGGTCCAACTGGAGATACAGGTCCCGGTCCTAGTGGTCCTGGCACAAGAGGCTCGACAGGTGTTGTAGGTGCAACTGGACCTTCTGGGTTTGGTGAGTCACCTACTGATTGCGGTTGTTGTATAGGATCTGAAGATGTATGGATTAACTTTCCAGATCCTGAGTATCCCGGAGAAGGAATTTTTGATGGACAACAATATATAAGTATGGTCGGTCAATCTCATTCTTTCTATTTATATGTGATATTAGAAAACGGTTCTAAACAAATTTTTTGGCCCAGACCTAATGCTACTAAATGGACAAACACTGCAGATTCACAACATTATTCAGACCCTAATAACATATCAGGCACTTTAATTACTACTGGTTACGAAGCGCACAAGTTAGCTGCAACAGGAAGCGATGGTGGTTTCTTAGCAGAAAATGTAGCAACAGATTTTACGAGAGAAGAATGTGAAACTTTAAAAGCGTTTCGTAAAGGCATAGGTGAATGGGAAGGTAATAATCGCATTCACGGATTTGGAGTTTGCGGTTGTAGTGAAATAGATGTAACCGTTAACTACGGAGGAAGTTTAGTAACAAGAACTGCAGACCAAGTAAGAGCAGAAGCTGCTAGTTCAATGAGAAATCACACTGAAACAGATCAAGAATTTTGGACGGATATGCCTTGGTATAACGGTTGGTGGGATACACAAACTGCTATTAGTTATAACGATTTTAAAGTTAATAGTAGAGGTAGGTTTCTTGTAGGAGAAGCAATATTCTGGACGGGTTGGGATGGAAACCAAGATAATTCACAAGTGTTTCTTAGTGGTTGTAATTGGTGTGAAGGTTGTAGATTCTTTTTCGATAATCCTGGTGGTGGTGGCGGACAGGCTGTAAATTGTTGGCTAAGAAGCGATACTAGATTTGCAGCTTCCCCAATAACTCAGGGTCCAAACTTTATAGATTGCGAAGGTAACTGTTTTACAATTCTTAATTACCTAGGAGCAGATCAATATGAATATTATGATCTTATAACAAACTGGGATTATCAAGGATGTGAAAGTAGATTTAATTGTGGTTATTGGGCTTGCGATTCCAATCCAGCATTTGGTCCTCAATACGATGGCGATGGAGAGTTAACTTCTTTTGAAGGAACACGTCATTTCCATGGCTTGTTTGAAGGTTCTTGTGGAATTGGAAATTGTGATAACTGGCAATGTTGTTCTGATTCCGGACAAGGAAACCCTATACCTAAATCAGATTTTTCAACTCATGGTCCTTGGGTAGGAGCAGCGAATTGGAAAGCTGAATACCTAATGAACTCTGATACCGATATCTTTTTTAGAAACCCAAATAGTTGTGATAAGATGTTTGGATTAGTTGATGGTACAGACGGGGAAAGATCAACTTTAGACTATAACGAAAAATACGGTTATAACAAAGGAACATTCATGTATCATCCTCCTGAAAATGGAATGAACGGAATGTACTATGACGGGTGGAATACTCCTAATGAGGCTCATCCAGATAACGCTTCTCATATTGAAAGAATGAAATATATTATTCCTGGGATAGGAGGGTTAACTTCTGCGCAGTATAAGCCAGCTTTTGTTTTAGCTCCAGGTGAATATACAGCAAGCGATTTATTCCCTGCTTTAATGCATTCTGGTGAAGAACGAAGAGAAGCAACACCTGAAAAACCATTCCCTTCTTTGGTTATGAACGGTAAGGTCATGGGAGAAAAACTTAGACAGTGGATAGCAGATTACCCTAGTCAATTTCCAAATCCATTGCCTGAAACAATGGACATACATGCACTTGTAATAACTACATGGCAACTTGCAGGTCCCGCTTCTATAAGCGGGAATCCATCAATGGATGATGATTTAGGATTGATTATGCCTATAAAAGATCCATGGCCAGATCAAGCTCCAAGAGCTGAAGAGTACTCTTCGTGGGCAGATTACGGTATTGATTTTGCAGCTTTCAATCAAAATGGAGACCATGGTTTTAGGAGGAAAGCAACATGGCATTGCATAAAAGGTGGTATTGAAGGCGATTCTCGATATGCATTTAGAAATTCATCACAAGCAAATTGGGATGAATGTGAATTTTGCTTGGGAGAACTAAATGAATACGACACAATTATAAATGACGGGGAAACTTATTTCAAAAATTTTGCTGGGCCTAGATTTAATATGGGAGCTCCTGGTTTCACTGTACACGGAACGAGATCTTTTAACTTTTATCTCTATGGGGGAATGTGGGATTCATATGATAATGGAGTATCTTGCTTCCAATCTTACCATCATTTAGACGGAACATTTTATTGGGATCAAAGACACAGCCCGAGCGGTATTCCTCCTACAAGTTATCACCAGTGGAATTGGGATCAAAATTCAATTGGACCATTTAGAAGGGCAAGGGATGAAGGCGAAACAGAATGGCAGAACTCTGCACGCGCACTTACTCAAGACACTCCTCGTTCTTCTAGAATGGAAGAATATATAGCAGATTTCTTTGGAGTACAAAAATGGTCTATTATTCTTGATGAAGAACTTGTAAAACCATCCAATATGTTATTCGATAGTAAAGATATATCATATTTTACACTTACCGACTATACTATAAAGGACATCTGCACAGTTGTAAGCTAGGAGACAAATATGAAAGAAGCACAGAGAAACCCTTTGCCTTCCCTAGGAAGAAAGTCACCTCATGAAATGGCAGGTGATAGATTTCCTCCTAGAAATAATACAGACAGGGTAAGTGATTTAGAGGCAAAAGTAAATCAACAATTTAAATCTATAAACGAAACTCTTTTATCTTTAGCTACTCATATACAATCTTTAACTAGTGAGACTCCTGTAAAAGAAGTAATAGAGCCCCCCACTCAAAAGGTGTGGAATCCTGAGAAGTCTAGTATGCTTATTTGGGATGAGCATGAAAACGGAATCTCGTGGGAGAATTTATATAAAGGTTCAAAAGCATTTCTTATCTGTAGCGGTCCATCACTTAACGATGTAGATCTTTCTCTTCTCAATAAAAGGGGAGTAATTTCTATGGCAATTAATAACTCATGGTTGAAGGTTAACCCGACTTTCTGGTTGGGCTTTGATGACCCCGGAAGATTCCATTACCAAAGATGGTACGACCCTTCAATTATTAAGTTTGTACCGTGGCACCAAAGGAACAAGAAACTCTATAAAAGAGTGGGGGATGAAATTACAAAAACAGAAGAAAGTCCATTGGATGTTCCTAACTGCTGGTTCCTTTCAAACACTACTGACTTTAAATTAGACTCTTGGTTCTCAGAAAAAGATGTTAACTGGGGAGGTTCAGTAGAGGGATTAGCACCTGAAAATGGATATAGGGTTACTATGTTTGGTGCATTGAGAACTCTTTACTATCTAGGATTCCAAGAGGTTTATCTGCTAGGTTGTGACTGGGCAATGTCTAACGACGAGAACGACAATCCTTACGCTTGGGAAGAAGCTAAAGATGTAGGGGTCAGAAGAACAAACAACCATATGTATAACTGGATAGAGGAAGTATTCAAAAAATTACAACCGGGATTTGATAGGGCTAACTTCCAGATATATAACTGCAATAAAAAATCGAAGTTGTCTCAGTTCCCCTTTATTAGTTACGAAGAAGCAATTGAAAGATGTTCTCTTCCTGAAGTAGTGGATACTGAGGGTTGGTATTCTGTGCCAAACGAGTAAGATTTCACATGACTCCTTTAATAGTTTGTTGTCATACTGGAGAGGATTTATATAAATCTGGAGCTGAAAGGCTTAGGAAGTCTGCTGAAATCTACGGGTATGAAACTTATATTGAAGAAGTAGAAAGCAGAGGAAGTTGGCATGCCAACTGTGCTTTAAAGCCTTCTTTCATTTTAAAATGCGCAGAAAGATTTAATCGACCTCTTATATGGATAGATGCAGACGGGGAGATCATGGATAGAATGTATCTATTTGAGAATCCTTATTTTGATTTTGCTGCGCCATGGGATCCTTTAGCAAAATTTGAATGGTTTTGCTCAGGAACTCTTTACTTTGACGTAAGAAAACAAAGCGTTATAAACTTCTTACGAGAGTGGGAGTTTAATTGTAAAGCAGAAATAGAGGGTAAAACCTTCCACACAGACCAAGTAATTCTTTGTAACACTTGGAAAGAATGTGATAAAATACCTGTAACGAAAATACTACCCCAAGGGTATGTGAAGGTATTCGATCATGGGTGGAGAATTCGTGAGGATAAAGTAGAATATGTAAGGCACCATCAAGCTTCACGAGAAATTAGGAAATTGTATAAATGACTGAACGACAAACCCAATGGAACTACCCTCTTCTAGGGGTCACGCAAAATAAGATGGGAGATAGAACCGCTACTCCTTCTAAAAATGCTTATGAGATGATAGGAGCAGATTTTTCTACTAAGAGTGGTTTACGCCCTCATTCAGGTTTTAAGAAGATTCATCAATTCCATGAGGATATCTACAATCGTGAAGTGGTAGATTTCTTCCCTGTGTCCTTCAGAGTGGGGGGAGATAAATACGGGTATGGTGTCATATACAAAGTTAAGCAATCAGTAGATACATCCCTATCAGATATTTACATGGACTACTATGTTCAAGGATATACAGGAGATGGGTCTGAGGGTGGAACTTACGATTCAAATGACTGGAATAAGAAAGAAGTTATAAAAGCATCAGTAGCAACAGCAGATCCTATGGATGTCGCTACCTTTGGTAAGTATATATTCATTAGTCAATTAGGGATGGAAACAGTTCTATTTTATGTGGAATACGCAGCAGCAGCTAAAGCAACATCTACTTTAACAATCACAGATAACTCTGCAATTCAATCTAGTGACTCTGCTGCAACTGGAACTATTTCATTTACTGGAGTAGCAACAGCAGATAGAACTATAACTTTAGTAGATCATGCAGGAGCTTCAAAAACTTATATCGCTAAATCCAGTGGTTCTAATGGTGATATTGTAGATGGAAATATTGTTTTTCTAAATTCAGGTGATAAGAATGATAACGCTAGTGCTTTAAGAAATGCCATTATGAACACTAACGGTCACAATGGAACCATTGTAGCTGTTTGGGAAGCAGGTACAGGAAATATAGCATTAACACAATCTGCAGTAGGACCTTCTGGTAATACAACGATGGTTAGCGATTTAGATAACTGTACGATAAGTGGCACATTTACAGGCGGTGGTTTAACTACAGTATGGAGTAGTTTTACTGCTAATGCCTACATACAAAAATGGACTTGTGGAGGTTCAAATACAGGAGGTCTTCATGGTACCTTTGTAAAAGGATCTAATGCAAATGACACAGCTGCTAATCTTAAAACTGCAATGGAAACAAATAACTCAGGGGTTGAAACAGTTACTGTAGAAAGAACAGATAATGTTCTTACCATCACACAGTTTTTATATGGCAAAGGTGGTAATCAAGTTGTTACTTTAACAGGCAATACATGGGCGACAAAGAGTAACTTCTCTGGTGGAGCAGGTCCAAATCCTAGTCCTACTGTTAGCGGTTCTTCTTTTAATAGAATAGTAGTTAACGATACAGGACCGGGGTTTAGACCTCAATTATTAGATGCTGACGATCAGACAGAGATAGGTTCGTTAGGTAGTCCTGACACTAATCATCCTGCTAAAGGTCATGTATTTACTACTTCTTCTGTAGGTTCTTATTGGGATTCAACTCCATCAGACCAAGTAACTCCTGCAAGTTTAGAAGCGGGAAATTATTCTGTAGGTTATATTCTTGAAGATCCCGATTCAGGAAGAAGAAGTGCTTTGTCTGAAATTGCTTCTATTAAAGAATCAAATCTTACATCAAAAGCAACAGGTAGAATAACAGTTAATACAGGTACAGCATCTAACTTCGATCCTGGAGTAGGTGAAAGAATAGTTATTAAAGATAGTATAGATGGTGAGAATGGCCACACTGTAGATTTTGAATTTAGTGTTTCACATACTTCAAGTGCTAAAGTTTCAAACACTCATTATCTTATTGGCATATCAGGATTAAGTACTGCAGTAGCAATTGCTAGCAAAATCTATGATGCTATAGCATTAGCAAAAACCAATAAGGATTTAGATATAACTGCTGTAGATCCAGGTGGAACTTTGGCTTATATAGATTTAACTCATGATAGAGCTACAACTGACGGTAACGAAGAAATAACATTTGATGGAGCAGATGCAGATTTAACTATTACGGGTATGTCAGGTTCTTCTAACTTTGATCCTGGATTTATGGGGATAGAAATAGTTTACGATTCTGTTAAATACACTAAAGCTCATATTTACAGGTCTGTAAAAACTCAAAGCGCAGGAGGTGTATATGCAGGTTCTGTTCTTCAATTAGATCAAATCATTACTCTTAGTGATTATCTAACTACAGATCAAGACGGCATAGAAGCAGGTGAGAAAAGAGCAATTTACCACTTTACTAAAAACGATTTAACATTGCTTTATATGCCTCCGTATGTAGATCGTTCATTGTTTGATGCTGAAATGCCAAAGGCAGGAGCAACTATTAACTTTGATGGTGTTCTGTTAACCTCTAATAATACGGGAACTTCTAATTCAACTAGTGAAGAAGATAGACCTGAAGATAAATGGAGAGGTGTTGGAGAGTTTAGATGGTCCTCGTTAGCACATGAAAGTCCTGAACTATTCCCCCCTGAAAATTATTACACACCTTCTAAAATTGCAAACGAAGTCATCACATTCAGACAGAGTGGGGGTGCTATACTTGGATTTGCTAACAATGTAATTATGCATATCTCTAGAGAGGTAGCGGGTAATCTTTCATTCATGAAGATTTTACCTATACATGAAGGTTATGGAATTGTAAACAAAAACAGTGCTGCTACAGTCGGACCTCAAACAATATATATAAACGATAAGTCTGTCAAATCTATAGACGCACAAGGAAGATTGGACACGCTTCATGCTGTTGATAAAGTTATAGAAGATTGGAAAGACGACCTAGCAGATTATGTTTCTATAGGTTTTGATTCGCAATCTTTGGTTTTATATTTATTAAATAGTAATAAGAAACAAGCAGTGTTAATGTGGTTTGGAACTTCATCTGTATCTGAATTACACGATATGCCTTTCTCTTTAGTTAAGACAGGATCTTGGCCTTCTAATCTTTCAGAACATAATAGTGACCTTACTGAGTACAGTATGTTCTTACAGAACCAACCAGATTCTACAACTGCAAACGCAAACTTTATACCTTGCTTATGGGTTCCGGATTCTAAAAGAGAGAAAACAATTTCAGATTCCCTATCTTCAGACTTCAATGGTAAATCTCGAAACACATTACTAGAAGGAACAGGCGATACTAGGTTTAAGGTTTCAAGTTGGGATTTGGAATCCGGAGCACTTCAACTCGCTGGAGATCATACGGATCACGGAAGTCTACCTTCCTTTATAGATGGTGGAGATTCTAGTAATAGATATCTTAAGAATGCAAACTTTGTAGGGGCTTATGTATACATCATAGGTTCATCTACTGAATCTAAAATTGGAGAGAAGTCTCAAATTAGAGAGATTACAACAACTGCAAATACAGCAGGTAAAATAGAATTCACAGGGAGTGGGGTAATTACAGCAGATAAAACTATTACGCTTATCTCAACAGATGGTACAAGTAAAACCTACATTGCAGATGCTGACATTAGTTCTACTGGAAACCTAGATAGTGAAGGGCGAGTTAAGTTCTATAACGGTGGAGACAAGAATGACCATGCTCAGATCTTGACCACTGCAATTGCGTCTACTAATGGACATAATGGTAAGATTACAGCTGTTTGGTCTGCAGGTACAGGCATTATTACTTTGACTCAAGCAACAGCTGGGGCAAGTGGTAATACCACAATAACGAGCAACTTAAATGATTGTACAATTACTCAGTTTAGTGGGGCAACTACTAAGCTAACAATGATTAATCATTCTTCAGGTTTCTCTCCTGC
>CEQA01013005.1_pt1 | contig 12365 bp, 2 predicted proteins | sample 530501 | NCBI WGS metagenome assembly CEQA01 (sample SAMEA2620227, study PRJEB7988) | marine metagenome | isolation source: saline water (ENVO:00002010), including
GAGAGACAACAGCAATGGGTACATGATAATTTAATGCAAGGAACAATTAGTCCTTTTGGTACAGGCGTGCGAAGCATCCCACAACAATTACGTGCTAAAGGTTGGGGTGATATATTAGACAATGCACTCGGATGGCAAAATTTACCGCCGACAGCAGATATAAATTCAATATTGAACCAGTTAGGAATAAGTGGAGGCGGAAACTCATTAATGAATGTATTGATACGGCAAATGATTCAAAATCAACAGCAAGGAACTGAATAATGGTTAATTTATTAGAACATTTAGCAGCTAAAGGAAGATTTGGCGATTCAGAAATAAGAATGGTAAATAGTGAAATGTCTCACGTAAATCCTATTGAAGCGAATATAATTGACCAATATGGTTCTGCAGGAGAATATGTAACATCTCAAATTGGCTCTGGAACTATCAATCCTGCAACTGGATTGCCTGAATATTGGAGCATTTTTGATGACATTGAAGAGGAATATCCAGGTTCTGGCAAGTACTTACCAGCAAAAGGTACATGGCTTCGAAAAGTTGCAAATGTACGTGATGATTTAACATGGAAACCTTCTGAAGGTAAATGGGGAATATTTGGGTATACAGCAGGGGCTAAAAGAGAAGATGAAAGAAAACGTAAGGCCGCAGCTATTACAAGTGCATTTGATGTAGGTATCGGTGACTTTAAAAGTGCTAATATGGCTGAGATGACAGATGAAGAAAGATTAGCGCATGTACAAAAATTGTTAGGACCAGAGGCTAACGTTACAATGGATGATTTAGATAGATATTATGACGCTTATGATGCAACTAAAGAATTGAGAGAATATAGAGGGGCTAGTGATACTATGATTGATACAGGCAGAGCTTCTGATTCTTCTTTGATGGAATTATATACAAATAAAATGAATACAGCATCACGTGCTAACTTTGCAAATACTGGTAATGTTATGGTTGATAGGCAAAGAGAAAATATTTTTAGAGATGTAAGCACTCAAAATCAAAGAACATGGACTAGCTTGTTAGATAATGTTGAAGATTTACATTCAGATTATAACAAAAGTATGGTGGAAAGCGCATTTGCACATGAAACTGCGCTTACAAGTTAAGAGGAAATTATGGCAATAAATATAAAAGAAAATCCAATAGCAACTGCAATTAGCCAAGGTATTAGTAGTATACCAAGCTATATACAGCAAGGTCAGCAGATGCAAACTAATCAATTGAATAATCAGATTAATATGTTAAATGCTGTTATGGCAGCTAACACGTATAATCAAGAGCAAAAAGCTTATAGGAAATCTCAATATATGGATGCTCTTGGGTATGATAACGTTGCTATTAATGAGTTAATTCAAGGATGGCAATATCCTACAGGTAAATTTGAAAAAGATATTGATAATCCATCTGGCTGGAAATGGACAGATGAAAATATGGATAACGTATTACCAACGAAGGCCGAAGCTTGGGAGCAATATAAAAAAGCCTTAGGAGGTTATAGCAATCAACAAGACCATGCTTATTTTTATGAAAAATTATGGCCACAAATAGTTGCATCTAGAAATCAATCTTATCAACAAGAGATAGCAAATTTAACTAATCTTGGAGTTTCTCAAAATGATATTAGATGGATAATGGCTAATAATCCAGTATTTGATAAAGGCTTATCAAATCTACAAAACTCTTTAGCTCCAGAACAGCAAGCGGCTTTTAAACCTTTTCTTGCACAGGAAGATAAAAGCTTTGCCCAGAGATGGCAAGACAATTCTTTAATACTAGGTGGAGGTGCTCTTGGTACAGGTGTTCTTTATAATCAGGCAATGAAATTTGACCCTGAAGTAGTTGAAAAGGTTCAGAAAGAATTTAAAACAGCTGAAGGTGAATGGAAAGCAAAGATAGATAAGCACAAAGCTGATATCGCAAAAGCAGAAAAAACTAAAGCTAAAACTGATAAGTCAAAAAAATCTAAAGCTACTAGAATTAAAAATTTGAAAAAACAATTAGCTAACACAAGAGGGGCTAAATCTAGAGCTTTAAAAGCTTTAGATAAAACAGGCATGGAAACATTAAAAGATAGTCGTTTATGGAATAGGTGGGGACTAGGTACGAATCCATTAATCCGAATGGGTGCCGCGCAAGCTTCTCCATTTTTACTTAGAAATATAGGCGAAATGTTAGGCGGAGATAGAGGAGCGGCTATAGGGCAAGGTGCAGGTGCTGGTTTAGAGCTTGCAGCTTCAGGAGCATCTCTAATGTCGTTAGAGAAAAGACTTGCAGAAATGGCTCTCAAAAACACTGCTAAACGTGCTAGTAAAGCAAGTGTTATGGCTGCAGCAGATTTAGGATTACCATTTGGTGATGCATTGGGCGCAGCTTATATGTTGTATGGCGGAGCTAGCGATGCATTGCAAGCTTATAGAATGTGGCAAGAGGATAAAGCTAGACGAAAAAATAAATAGAGGAGTTAAATGTCATTTTTTACACCACCAAATATAGGGCAGGGACCTGAGCAACCCCAACAACCTAAGTTTGAACCTATATGGTCTGCAGAGCAAACTAAAAAGTATGCTAGTAGCATACGTGATACACAGTTTGTTAGCGATGAACATAGAAGCTTAGTACAGCAACACTCTGCTTATTATGGTATACCCCTATATGAGGGCGAATTTGACCTAATAGACGCATTAAAACAAGCAGGGGCAGGGTTCTTTGAGGGTTTCACAACTTTCAACCTTATGGAGCCTGCTGATAATGAATATGAACAAATATTCAGAAACCTAGGTCACCTTGCAGGATTTGCCCCTGGTATCATGGCTACTCCACTTAATATAGTAGGTAAAGCCGCTAATCTTACTTCTCTTAAAAATTTAGCAAAAACAGCAAGAGCTTTAAATGATAAATCAGTTCCTATGTTTGGTGCTAAAATCCTTACACAACAAGCAAAGAAAATTGTTAAACCTGTATTACAATCTACTACTATAAAACGTGCTGATGCTGCAGAAGATGCAATGAGTTTTCTTACTGGAGAAAAAGCACGTCATATTATGGAAGGAGCTTTTCATTTAGGAGCCGCTTCTGCTATATCTTCATGGCAAGGTGGAGTAGATGTAATGATGGAATCTTTTATGGGAGGTGCTGTAGCGGGTGGAGTATTTAGAACTATTGGTAATATACCTTTAACAGGCTCAGCTCAAGAAAATAAAATAGTAAGAGGTATTGCAGGCTCATTGTTTATGGGATTACCTGCTACTATGAGAGGTGCTACTACTCCAGAGCAAGTATATGAATACGTGATGGGTGCTTATTTTGGTAAAGGCGAACGTCCTGCACATAAACATTTTGGAGATAAGCTTATTAATGATACTATTAAAAGAGCTCAAGAAGACCCTAAAATGAGAACCTCTTATGACCCTGAACTGCATCCTAGATATGAATCATTAAGCGATTTATCAAAAGAATACGTTAAACGTAGACATAAAGAAATTACAGCTCCATTAGAAGCTATGCGTGTTGTTCAAGAGGTAATGGTTAGAGAAGGCATGGACCCTAAATTGCTTAAAGAATTGCCAATGGAAATTGAAAACTTTGAACCTGTTGAAGTTGAAACTAGCGAAGGGGTTACTGAAACTAAATATAGGATTAAGAAATCCGCATTAGACCAATATAAATCAATATTATGGTCAGGTGGTGCTCCTGGAGCTGATACTGTATTTGCTGAAGCTGTTTCTAAAAAAGGTGGTATGGTTGTTAATTACACTTTTGAAGGGCATGAAGCTGTAGCTGCTAAAGCTCCTGGCTTGCCTCAATCATTACCTCAGAGAGAGTTAAATAAAGCAACTAAAAAAGTTGCTAAAGCTGCACAGGCATTAGATAAAAATGCTCCAGAAGCTGGTTATAAATTAAACTTAATATTACGTAATTGGTTCCAAGTTAAGCATTCAGATGCTGTATATGGCGTTGGTAAAATTGAAGATGGAACTAAAGGAAGAGGCGCTTTAAATCCTGAAAAGAAAAATATAGCCGTTAGAGGTGGTACTGGTTGGACTGTAGAAATGGCTAAGCAAAGAAAACTTCCTATTCATATTTATGATGCTTCTAAAAAGTCATGGTTTAAATTCAATTATCAATCAGGATACTTTGAATCTATTAAAGGATTACCTCCAAAACCACCACGTTCTTTTACAGGTATTGGCTCATCTAAAGATGATTATATGACTAAAGAGGCGACTAAAGAAGTTCATAGATTTATTAATACATATTTTCCAGACCCTGTTAAAAGAAAACCAACTAAAAAAGAATTAAAAGAGCAAGCTAAAAGGTTAGAACAAAAGCAAAAATTATTAAAACCTTATAGAGAAGAATTAAATGATAGGCTTTTATATAGCGAAAGTGAACTAAAAGCAGCTAAAGCTGATTTAAAAACAGCTAAAGAAAATAATGATGCAGAAAGAATAGTTCAATTAAATGAACATATTGCTCAATTAAAAGAGTCTATAAAAAATGACAATGCAGAAATAGAACGTATTACAAAGCGAAATATTGAGCCAATGTTTGATGTAGATACAAAAGAAATTATTGAACCATCTGGTCCTGAAAGAGTAGATACTGAAGGTGGCGGACCTGGGATTAATACAGTGCATCATCCAGGGGTGCTAAAGTTTGTTACTGAAAATATGAGAGGTATATGGCAGGATAAAAGTCTACCTCATTCAGAACGTGTTATTTTACAAGGAAGGTTAGCTGCTGAATTAGAATCTAAAATTAAAGAGGTTGTTAATAATACTGAAGACCCATTAGAAAATCGTTCTGATGAAGTTATAAAATGGGTTGCAGATATATATAATAATGCTGAAATAACTAAAAAACAGCAATTAAAATTTGGATTAGACCCTGAACAAAAAGGTGTTATTAGACAATTAATAGCACGTAGAAATTTAGAACGTCAAGTACAATTCTTTATGACTAATGAAGATGGTATTATTGGAGGCGTTTCAGATAGAGATTATGCACCTAAAACTCAAGCTGGTATATCAAAACGTCAAAGAGAACCAATTAAAATTATTGAACAAATATATGCTGAAATAGCGGGTCAGAAGGGCTTTTCTGCAGAAAGTGTATTGTCCCTTGCTACAGTTGATAATATCACGATTACGGGTGAAAATGGGCGTCCTAAAGACCTATCTATGGTAAGGTATAAAGACCATTTATATAATAAATATCGTTATCAAAAGAATAAAAGCGATAAAGAATCTAAAAGATTATCAGAACGTGATTTTAATATATGGAAATCTAAAGTAATGTATAATGCATGGAAAAAACATAAAATGTATTATTACGGTGGTCGTGGTGATGCAGAAAGAATGTTTTTCTTAAAATTACATCCAGAGGTTGAAGCTGCTTTTGGTAAAGGTAATAATCGTGGTAAAATGCATCATGCTATTAGAGCATTGTTAAGTAAATATGACTTGATTAAAGATATGGAAATTCAAAAAGATGAATTTGTAAAAAAATATCAAGCTCAATATGGATTTAATGCAACTAATGCTAAAGAGGTATTTGAAAAAGGATTTCTTTCTAATGTATTAATGGATTTAGAAATGAACGGGTTTAGGGTTGGTAAAGATATTATTCAAAATTTACCTAAATTAAAAGAAAAATTAGATATACTATTTGACCCTAAGAATGATTTTATCGATTCATCAAAAGCATTTAATAAACGTTCTCAGATATGGTTTACTAATGGTTATGCTAGTGATGCAAAGTTTTTAAATAAACGAATTAAAGATATGGTTAGAGTTTCTAGTAAAGATGGGTCATTATATGTTGCACAAGCTCCAATTATATATGATACTAAACCTGTTATTCGAAAAGGTGGAACAGATGTTCTTGGAGGGCAAACTAAATACGATGCTAAAACAGGTCAAGTTAAACATATAATGATTAATCCTAAAAGATTAAAAGAATTATATAAAGAAAAAGCTTGGACTAAACCTAAAGTTGAAGGCGTTGACCCTATTCCTGAGGATGCATTTAAGACTTATAAAGAATTTGAAGTATTTGTTATTGGACACGAACAAGGGCATGCTTTAACTGGCAAGGGTCCAAAACGTAGCGATAAAAAAGCATATGCTGCTAATGAAAATAAAATGAATCAATATGGTTTTGAAGCTGTAGAAAGGTATAGAAATTCAGGCAATAAGCTAAATTATATTATATCACGTGATTTACCTCAAGAAGTATATGATATAATGGAGAAGGATAAAACTTGGTCATCTGATATTCAAAGACGTTCGACTGAATTAGAAGAAGGTACTGATGGTGGATTTATTGTACGTACTGATGTATTAAAAGGCTTAAATGAAGATGCTGGAATGCCTGTTCATGCAACTCAAAATAAATCATTTATAGTTTCTCCTCATGCTGAAAAAGGGGCGTTACTTGGTAAATATATGATGCATGATGCTGGACCTGCTATGTCTAAAATGATGGCAGAAAAAGGCATTCATATTATTATGATGGATACTGGAGTTAAGCAAAAAGGAACACGTAAATTAGGAGACTATGATATAACTTCTAAAGGCTTAGATTTGATGGGCAGTGAAATACATACTTTAGACCCTGCTCATATATATCATAATTATTCTGTGAAAAATGATGCTCATATGGCTCAAGCACAACGTGCACCTAAACAGTTATTAGGTTTATTATTAGACAATGCTAAATCTCCTTTTCAAAAAGAGGTAATAGACGATATGATTACTTCATTATTAGATGGAAGATTCGATGGCGTAAAAGAGGTTAATGATAAATTTACGTGGCTATTAAATCAAACTCCTGTAGAGAAATCAGCTTTTATTGAAAACTTAACACGTACAAAACAATTAGATAAGTTTATTTCAGAATTGTCAATTCCTAATCTATTAAAAGGTTTAAAAGAACCTCATAACCATGAATTTGCAGAAGCTGCTTATAGGCATTTAATTCTGAAAGAAAAAACATCTTTATTAGAAGATATGAATAAAGGTGAAATAAATGCTGAAGAATATCAACGTGCTATGCAAGACATTGAATTAGCTGATACAGCTTATGATGCTAAAATTAAAGCAGCAAGAACAGCTGCTGGTAAAGATGGTAATTTCTTCGGTGTCTTCTTTGATAAAGGAGTACGTAATTATAGAGAGCAGGTAGTTAGAAACTATATTGTTAGAGAAGCTACTAAACCTAAGATTGCAAATTCTTTAGCTGCTCGTATGAGGCCATATGATAAAGGATTACGTTTAGATTTAGATGGTGCAAATAAACGATTAAAAGAATTAGATAAAGATGATTCTGTTTTCTTTTTAGATAACTATTTTAAGAATACAATGATTGATACTGGCGCTCCTAATTTAGGTAAAAATGGAAGAGTTACATTAGGAGAGTTATGGGCTGGTCGTAAAACTACATATAGAGAATTAGACGTTGAAGGTATCATTAATGCAGCTGTATTACGTGTTCCATTAGATTCTATGTCTGGGGTACATGCTTTAAGATTCAGAGGCTTTACTGGTAGAGAAGGTCATGGTATATTGTTACATTCTAGAGCTATGAGAGCTATGGGTGGAGCTGACCTTGATGGTGATGAGGCATTTGTATTCTTTGGTGGTAGAGGTGGTATGAAAAAGTCTTGGCTTGATGTATTTAGGGCTAATAAAGATGAATTTTATTTTACTAAAAAAGTAAAAGAAAAGAATCCTGAAACTGGAAAAATGCGTACAGTAGAAAGAACTTTTGTAGCTGATAATAAAGGTTCTGAAATTCCTCAAGAAATTAAAGAAGCTTTAAATTTACCTAAAAAAGTTGAAACTTATCGTGATTTATTAACACAAGAATTTAAAGATGAAGAAAAAAGATTAGCTGAATCACGTGCATCTATGTATACATTAACTGAACGTGATAGAATTGCTACTGCAGCTATGGAAGGTCGTGCTTTATTAGGGCAAGCTGCTGTAACGCCTAAACAAATTATGGCTTTATCACATTCTATTGTTTCAAATGGGGTGAATAAATCTGAAACATTTAGAATTAATAAAAAGGTATATGATAAAAAGAAAAAGAAATATGTTTGGAAAGAGTATGATATAACTATTGCTGCTAGGCAAGATACTAAAGAGCGTAAATGGCGCGACTTTGCTCGTAATCTTGGTAGGGCTCAAATAGCATTTTCATCTGACCCTATGGACGAGTTAGGATTTAAATCAAAAGACGAATGGTTTAAACTTTTACATGCATCTCATTTTTCAATTGTAGATATTAAAACTCCTCAAGGTAAGAAAGTTCCTGCCTCTGAATTGGGTTACTGGAATATGGAAGCACGTGATTTAAAACAAGGTACTTATAAAAAAGTACGTGATATGGATAGCGCTTTTTGGGGTAGAGATTGGGCTAATAATAGAGCTTGGTCTATGGCTGAAATTAAAGAAAAAGGTCGTCCTGCTTTTGAATTATTACCAGAACAGCAATCTAGTTTTATGATTCAAGTTGCGCGTAGGCTATCTCCTTTAGATTGGTCTGATAGCGCTTTAGGTAGAGTTAATGAAAAAGCTGTAGCTGATATGTATAAAGCTATTAGTACATTTGTTAAAAATGAACCTGAATTACGTAAAGTATTAAATAGAAGTACATTGGATGTTGGTGATAATATTGCGATACAAAAAACTCTTAAATATAAATTATACGATGCTGATATTATTACTGGAAGAAAGCTTTTAGGTAGAGATAATATTGTTAAAGAGCGTATACCTTTTGAACAAATTATTGAACATCAAACGGTTAATAAAAAAGGTGGATTAGTTATTGACCCTGTATTATTAAAAGAAGCTCAAAATTTTAGAACAGAAAAAGGTTTGCAAGCAAGGGTTAGAATCCTTTCAGAAATAGCACGTATGGGTGAAGATTTCTATATTAATGATATGCATGATATAGTATCTATACATCAAATTAAGAAAGTTTTTGAAGGTATGTCAAAGGCTGAAAAGTCAAGAGTTGAAATGATTCATACTTTTGTTGATAAACTTAAAAAGAAAAGCTATTTAATGGCAGTTGAGCAAAATAGAAGCAAGCAATTTGATTGGGTAAATTTAACTCCATTTCAAAAAGGCGTTATTAATATTATATTAAAAAATCCTAATTTAAAAAAGAAATTTCCTCAAGCTTATTTGTTTGAGCAACAAAAATCTAGTACTCAATTAGATAATGCTCAGATTAATACACAAATTGATTCGTTTAAAAAGAAGAATAAACTGACTAAAAATGAAAATAAAATGTTAGATTATTTAATGTTAAGCTCTATGCGAAGAGGTGACATGCGTGCTGTTAGGGAATTAGAGAAGAAAATACCTGAAGGTCTTGCTAAAAATCCTGGCGTTAAAGAATTATTATCTCATTTAAAAAGTCTTTCAGCAAAAACATCTATAACACGTTTAGGTTGGGATTTAAGCTCTATTGCTCCTTCGTCTAAGGTGGAGATGATAAAGCCTTTAGTAGATATGATGACTGAAAGCTTTACTCCACCTAAAAGAGTAACTGAAAAAGAATCTAAAGTTTTAGAAGAAGCTCAAGAATCTGTTAAAAAAGAATTAAAAGATAAAGAAGGTAATGATTATAATGAAGACTTTCTCGAAGGTGAATTAGGCACTTTAACAGGGTTTAAAGGTTTAAATAATGGTGCTCAAATGAGTGATGTCCCTAAAGAGTATAGGCCAATGTTATCTGAACTTATTAATCATTTGCAAAGTCAGAATGCATTTTTTAGACAAAACTTTAATGAAGTTGTAAGAAATCTATTAGGTAAAGAAATTAATACTTTGACTAAATATGATTTTGATGTATTAAATAATTGGTTTAGAGATATTAAAGGTGGTACAATATTCCAAAAGATATTTACTAAAGGGCAATTAACTAAAGTTGCACAAAGACATCATTGGCTATTTCCTAGAACTATTAATAGAGAGTTGATGCGTGATGATATACAATTAATGGAAGAGCAGGGTATGTATGTTACATCTGAAGGCAAGTCAGTTATGGGTAAGACTATGCGACCTACTCATTTTGTTGAACAAGCTCGTGATTGGATAGCACGTACAAGTGATTCTGCTGCTGAAGTTGCTGATGAGCATGTAAGAAGATTACAGGAAGATATGCTTTTTGTTAACGGATTTGCTGATGGCGATATATTAAGACAGATAGCTGTTAGGAAGCGTGAACGGGGTTATTGGGAGTATAAATCTGCTCAAGAAGAAATGAGCAAGATGGACTATCTTAACATGCGTTCTTATTTAGACTATGAAAAAGATATTATGAAACATCATGGTGATAAATTAAATAATAAATATATTATAGAATATAGAGGTGAACGTGTTGAAAAGACAGGTGCTGAAATTGTAGAAATTATTAATAGAAGATATACTCGTTTCTTTGAAAGAATGCATAAATTTATTGTTGGTGAAAAAACTGATATGGATACTGGTATTAATCATGCTTTAGAAGAGTATCGTGTTGATTGGTATAATAAAAAAGACCAAGTAGGTGCTCGTATTGATTATAATAAATTTATTAATAAGTTAAATGCTGATAGACGTAATGGTAAAAGTATTGTTCAAGATATTGGTATTGACGGGTTAAGAACAATAACACGTTCTATGATGATTGATTTACTAAAAGAATATCCTGAATATCGAAAAATTTTAATGAATAATCCTGTAGGTATTACTGGTAAAATACCTCCTGAATTTTATTGGCCTCATATGCATTTTAATAAAAAGCTTGCTGGTGCAGGTGTAAAGAAATACTTAAGATGGTTAGAAGAAGAGCCTTGGCAAAATTTTGACCCTCGTTCTGAAACTAAAGCTGAAGAAATTAGAAGAAATAAACAAAAGAATTTATTATTTAAACATCGCTCTTTAACTGGCGACTGGACCTTTGAAGATGCTGAAGAATTAAGACATTTTGATGACCTTATGCATAGCTTGGCTAAAAATAAAAAGGCTAGTCAAGAAACTATATCATGGTTTAATGATTTGAAAAAAGCTGGTTCTATGTTTAGTAGAAAGAATCATATTCCTGGATGGTCTGTAGATGCTACTGCAGCTGAAACATATGCTCGTTCTTTAGTCAACACGTATCATAGACAATTAGGTCAGATTATGGCTCGTGATATTATTACTAAAATGGGTGACCCTGTTACAGGTATGGCTAGATATTTAGATAAGAAAGATGTTAAAGCTTGGCAAAACTTTATGCAATTATATGCTCAAGATGCTTTAGGTTATCCTAGTATAATCCCTGAAAAGTTTATGGAAGACCCTAGATTAAAACTTAAAGGTACGCCGTATGCTTGGTGGTCTGATAATAATGTTCAGAAAAAAGTTAATAAAATTATGAAGAATTTTGGCATTAAAGAATCTGACTTACCTGAAGATTTACGTGGTGTAGATGTCCAACAATTAAGACATTGGTCTAATTTAGAAGCACAATACGAAATGGCTTCTTTATTAGCTCATCCTAAATCTATGGTAACTAATATATTTGGTGGTACTATGCATACCATTGAATCTGCAGGTTGGACTAATTGGCGTAATGCGCGTAACATTGAATGGTTAGCTCAAAATATTAATTCTAAATGGAAATCTATGCAAGATGTAATGAATTTTGTTACAGGAACTGGTGTATTACCTGAGTATATGATTTATGAAGCTGGATTAAATAAAGAAATGCGTCAAGTAAGAAATAAAGAATTTATTACTGATGTTGCTAAACGTCTTACTAAAGACCCTGAAATGCAAGAAACAACATTACGTGAAATTGCTAAAAAGCATGGGGTTAAAGATAGAGTTGTTCAATTTGCTGCTAAATTTATGACCGTACCTGAACGAATGATACGTAGAGATGCATTTATGGCTCATTATATACAAGCTTGGAATAGATGGAAAGGTGCTATTACCGACCCTGAACATCCATTTTTAATTGAACAAGCTAAAAAAGGTGTTAGAGCTACTCAATTCTTATACTCTGCACCATTTAGACCTGCATTTGCACGTACTGCTCTTGGTAAAGTGATGACACGTTTCCAATTATGGTCGTGGAATGCTGTTAGTTTTAGAAACGATGTATTTAGACAAGCTAAAATGTATGGCTTAAAGCCTGGTACTGAAGCTTATGAAAAATATGCACGTACTATGCAAATAGATTTATTTGTTTTTGCTCTAGCTAATATGTTCGCATATTCATTATTTGAGACTGCATTACCTGCTCCTTGGAATTGGATGCAAGATACTGCAGATTGGATATTTGGTAATGAAAAAGAACGAGATAGAGCTTTCTTT
>CEQA01141559.1_pt1 | contig 12185 bp, 8 predicted proteins | sample 530501 | NCBI WGS metagenome assembly CEQA01 (sample SAMEA2620227, study PRJEB7988) | marine metagenome | isolation source: saline water (ENVO:00002010), including
TTGCAGAGACATGGGATCCCCCCCAACCTCCTTGATGCATGGAGGTGGCAGGTCCGTGAGCTTGTTGGCGATAACAGTTTCTCTTTTTGCCTCTTCCACAGCAACCTCTTGCACCTTATCGACGAGCGCTTGGTTGCCATCATTCAATGCTTCAATCGCTTCTGTTTGCGCTTCTAAGGCTTTTACACCTGCGTCAGGCTTGAGCCCCCACCCAGCACCGAACCCCACACCCAGAGAAGCTACAACTGCGATAACCGTTAATGTCACTGGTTCCATGTTCAACATCCTCATACCTACGAAGCAATAATCTTCACCACAACCGAATTTGACGGGGGGTTTGTGTTCTGATGTGCGGGGCTCGTGACACACCACATGTTTAAACCGGCAGAATAATCCTGCCCTTCGGGAAATGTGTATGTAATTTTAGCGCCTTTGGGAGCAACAAACTGCCAGGTCGGAATACCCGTTGATGCGTTACCTGGAACAGCGTTTGATCCTGAATCCCGTATCTTCACATAAGCAAGGCTGCTTGCGTTTGCGGTATTGTCGATCTCAATCAGATAAAACTTACCTGACGAGTTACCTGTAATGTTGGGTTCCGAGGTAGCGTCAGCCGTAAAATCAACTACCAGATTTCCCGCTAATGCTGTGATCGTAGTTGTTTTAGTTACAGCCATAGCCCTTTACCCACACACCAAACGAACATCAACACTACCCGCAAAAGCTGTGTTATCTGCAGCTTTACTAATCAGACTGACGTAAAACTTTAACTCCGTGAAAGCAAAGCCTTGAGGGATACAGAACGTTTTAATCGAACCAGCTTTTCCCTTCACTGCAATCTGACCAACAGACGAAACTTGAGCATCATAAACGTGCAAGCTCACATTGTCCGATGAGTTCGTCGAGTCGAGGATAATCTCGTACAATGTGCCTGACGTATTAGCTACGTTCACTTGCGGTGTGATCGCGTCAATACCAGTGCATACGATGACTTTGTAGTCAACCGCGTCCTGGAATCCTGTGCTCGATAAGGCTATCGCCACTAATCACCTACTTCTTAGAGAGTGCGCTCATTGCTTTTTCTGCGGAATCGCCAGCAATATAAGCAAGGCTAAGATAGAGCCACTGCTCAGCGCTAAGCAAACCTGCTGCCAGCAATGCGGTTCCGAGAGACAAAACAGCAAGTCGTCGCCAAGAGACACGCTTTTGAGAGCAAAAAAGTTTGTCGATAAAGTTCTTCATTTTAAGTTCCTGCGAGTATGGTTACCTTGAGAGTTCCTGGTGCAATTGGATCAGCTTGGGTGCCTGTACTTGAGTCCGTCGATGTTCCGATGAAATGAAACTTGTCGCTTCCGCTTAGCTCATTCGCAGGCCAACCTGTCGGAAAATAATATTCAACAACTTGGTTAGCTGGTGCGTATAGGCGAATCGTTGGTGCAGTTGCCGTATCGTATGATTGACCGCTACTAATTTGACCTTTTAAGTAAGAGACCGCGTTGATAGCAGAGTTGTCTATCTTAAGGCAGTAAATCTTGGTGGCTAAAGTGATCCCATCAAAGACATTATTCTCTGCCGTAGAGTCTGTTGTCGTATCAATAAGTACGGTTTCAGCTAATCTTTTAGGAATTGATAGTGTGCTTAAACCTGGCATGGTAACTCCTTAGGTAGTGATAAACCGAACTTTGGTAAATCTTTGTGCTGTAGCTTCTGAATTTGCCGTTGCGCTATCTTCTTGAGATGATGTTAGCCAAGCGCTCAGACTTGAGAATGGTACGCCGCCAGGAATGCTAACTGCAAACCTCTGATTAGTGGCACACATAACAACAAAGTCAGGTGTCGTTGTACCTACTGTGATTTCGCTAGTGGTAAACTTTAGCTTCAAGTACTGATGGTTTTGAGTACCCGTAGCGTCAACCTCAATAAAGTAAAGTGTGCCGCTACCTTGAGTAACATCCACAACAGCTACATTAGCTAACTTAATATCGTCGATAATCTTGTACGCTAGAACAGTGCTGTCAAAATTCGCAGTTTTTAAATCACTACTCATGATTTCTCCTAAAGAGGTAAGTAAAGGTCAACGCCGATGCCTTCGATCTTGTACGTCGAATTGGTAATCCCGTGAACAATACGAGTCCAGGACGCGCCATTATCAGTGCTTCGGCAAATATCTCCACCATCAGCACCAGTGTTTCCACCATCGCTACCTGCATACCAGTTGCCCTGACCGTCAGTACAAATACAATTTAGGTTTCCTTCGTCGGGTAATTGTATTCTATCGGTCTGTGCCGTAATAGTTTTGCCACTTACGTCAAAACCTACTGATCTGGAAGTGTCGATAACAACAACTCTCCCATTTCCACCAGCCATACGTTTGGCTGTGGCCCCGAGAGAAAGGTTGTCCGTACCTTGAACTACTACAGCGCTGCTCCAATCTGTAGTGTCGCTCAGTGCCGCGCTGATGAGCTTAGGTCCACCAGATTGATACAGACATACGAGAGTGTTGTTGGTAATAACTAGATCCCAGATTCTGTCGCCAACGCTACTTATTGTGTGCTCGAGAGACCATGAAGACGCATCATCGGTGCTCTTGTAAATCTCGTTTTTAAGGGCCATGAACCACGTACCGTTTCCGTCTGACGTGAGAGCATAGATACCGTTTGCATAGAGAGAACTAACGTTACCGAGCCCAGAAATGTCAACTTCGTTCCAGGTTGACCCGTTTGTACTGCGATAAATATGCTGGTTAGCTGACTGACTACCCAGCAATCCCGCTGTCACCCAAACATCGTTGCCCCAAAGAATAGTTCTTTGCCTTTGTGTGACATTGACCTCGGTCCACTGGTTTTTGGCTAAGAAATTAGACTCGCTGGAGTGGATAATCTCTGGGTTGTTACCATTGACTACGGCTGCATAAATCTTATTTCCGCTGCCATCTTTTCCGACTGCAATATCTGTCAGATCCCAGCTATCACCTGTGCGTGCTTGGTATGTATTTGCTTCCCACACAGTGACATCGTCTACGTCTGCGATGGGCACCTGACCCACACGAGCGTCAGCTAGTCCGATGAACACCCTGCTTACACCAGACGATGGCGTATCGCACCCATTAATCTTTACAATAGATGACTTGGCAATACCATCAACTTTGACGATACTACCTTCTGCGACACCGTTGACTTTCGTGTATGCCATTAGAGTTGGATGTAAGTGTTGTCAGGGTTGAAGTAAATGACATTGGTTGTTGCTGTCCCAAACCCAACAACGCGAACAAAATCACCCGCTGTTGTAGGACGCGCAAAATCAATCTCTGATGCCGCCTCACTTACATAGCAAGGCGCTCCGACTGCAAAGCTACCCTCGATGTAGTTGTTCAACTTAAAGAATCCCTTGAGCAGAATCCCTGCGGTCACGGCATCACCCAATGCAATACCAATCAATGAGTTTGTAGCCGCCTCTGTATCGGCGTCTGCGTACTTCCAGTTGCCATCGCTGGCCAGGTACATCAATCGACCTGCCGCAAGCGTATCGTTACTGTCCTCTGTACCGAAGTAAACAATCTCTCCAATACCTGTGTCGTTCGCAAGGTTAGCTACACCACCAAAGTTACTGGTAACTCCGAATGTGTCAAAGATCGCTACTGGTGTAGATGTGTGTGCGTTTGATCCACTACTGGTTGGAATACCCGACAGGATCTCAACAGACCCTGGAACGCCCGTACCTGTACCCAAACCACCTTGAATGCTGATGGCTTTTCCGTTTGTGTTGGTCCCGCTCTGAGCAATCGCAGACATTTTAGGGAGTGCGCTACCACCAGTAAAGCTGAACAGGTCAGCACCCTCAACGCGCAACTTAATGTCGTTGTCGGTTGCAAAGTCAATCAAGTTGTCTGCATCACGACCAACTACGAGACTCGTATTCTTAAGAGAATTGATAGCAGTTTGTGTTGCGGACATTCGCGCTGCGGCCAATGTACCGGACCCAATGTTAGACGCATTAGTCGCGTCAGTCGTAGCCGAAGCTGCCAGGGCCGCACCATTCACCGTGATAGCGTCAGCTTCCAACGTACCATCGACATCCACATCACCACTGATGTCGAGACTTGTGGCTTCGATCTCGCCGCTTGCCTTAAAGATGACATTGTCGCCGCCATCAACCTCAAAAATAATCTGGTTGTCGGTACCAAACTTGATGCGGTTGTCCGCGTCTCGACCAATCTCAAGGCTACTATTTACGACTGATGTGATCGCAGTCTGCGCCGCCGCCATTCTCGATGCGTTGAGCGTACCAGAAGCAATGTTCGAGGCATTTGTGGTATCCGTAGTCGCTGACGTTGCGAGAGCCGCGCCGTTTACAGTGATGGCATCTGCCTCCAATGTACCGTCAATATCAACGTCGCCGCTCACGTCGAGTGAAGCAGCGTCCAGTTCGCCTGTGAGAGTGATGTTGCGGAACCCGGTAACGTCCTTGTTGGTGTCAACGACAACGGCTTTTGATGCAGAAACGGTGCCTGCGGTTACGTCGTCGATTGACTCGAGATCGTTCTCGTTGATGTTGGCGCTGCCGATAATGAAACCAGTAGCCGTAACCGTGCTGTTGAACGATGCGGCACCCGCAGCAGACCCGTCTAAGGTCAGGAAGGTTGTGTCGGCGTTGTTGTCTGTGCCCTTGAAGATAATGTCAGTATCGTTGCCTTGAGCATCAATCGTAATATTGCCCGCAGTAGTCGCAATAGTAACGGCAGCATCGCCCGTACTGATGTCATCGGCAGCAACAGAGCCCGCAACAGTACCAGTAACTTCTGCCGCAAGCCATTTGCTCCCGTTCCACTTTAGAAAGTGACCGCTAGTTTGGGTGTCGACACCAATCTTTGTGACGTTACCCGACCCGTCAAATGTGAACGCTGCGGTGCCTCCAGCCTCTTTTAACGAACCACCGTCGTCAAGAATAATGTCGCCAGTAGTGCTGATGTTGCCCGATGCTGTGATCGCCGCAGTCTTCAACGCAGCGTCTGTAAGTGTAAGATCGCCGGTACTTGCGCCTGTAGCTGATGTAGTACATGTGACCCAAGTATCACTACTCTCATCCCAGATTAAACCTGCATTAGTCGCCGACCCACGCTCGATAATAATACCGGCATCGCCCGAAGGAGTTCCGGTTCTACCGCTAGCCAACTCAATGAGCTTGTCTTCGACCTTTAGATTTACCGTTTCAATGCTGGTTGTCGTACCTTCAACCGTCAAGTCTCCTGCAACAGTTACGCTTCCATCAGCTTTCGCATGAACAGATGAGTCAAAGACATTCGGTACTGTGCTAGATCCACCACTCATTATGCTCTCCAGTTCAAACGGATAGAATCCGCGTCACAAGCATCGCTTGCCTTCACAACTACATACAATGTGCCGCTGGTTGCGTTCGTGGTCGTTGAATCAAAATGATAATCTTTGTTAATTGTGAACACGACACCACCAGTTGTAGCTCCACCGGCAGAACTCATCGTTACAGTTTGTGTCGCGCCAGCGAGTTGATCTGATGTCAACGGGTTCTTACCTGCCGAGTCTCGAGCAAGAAACATCGTAACTGTGTCAGTCGATGCGATACTTGAAAGTTCAAATTCAATCGACTCTAGAAAACAATCGTCCGGCACATTTGCAGATCTCTTGTTGTCGGACTCACCGGTCACAGAAATAACGCTTTTGCTCGTACCGATTGCCTGTTGCTGAGCAATGCACGAGTAGCCGTACTTAGTAAATTGTCTAATCATTTTTTAGCTCCTGGCGCAAAGCTGCGTCCATTGTAACACTTTTTTATTAGAGGTCGATCTCCTGGTCACCTGGATCAGACTTTTTCAGCCGCTCCAAAGTTTCCCTAACCTCAGGGTCTTCTATTGCTTGAATCAAATCAAGCTTGAGGTAATCAAGGTTTTGTTTCTGCTTGAGTTTCAACAATTGCTTAGCATCAACTTCATCGGCCTTTTCATAGCCCGCACCACGAGCAACCTTGTCAGGGTTAATGTCTTGAACTTTCAAACCCGTAACAACCCGGAACGTTCTTTGTAGGTCTCCACGAAGACCCGCAAGCTCTTCTGGTTGCGACTTTTCCATTTGCTTAAAGATTGTGTTTATCTGGTCGAAAGCAGGGAACATGTTCCGCATAACAAATGAAGCAACACCACCGTTGATGTAGTAGCGTCTTTCGGGCACTAAAGTCTTACCGTCCAAATACAGGTCATCAGGATAGGTTTCAATCTCTCCTGCGGCCAATTGACGTTTAAATTCGCTGTACGCAAGTCGCTTTTTGAATGGATCATCTCTTCCGTCAACGGGTAACACTTCGATGTCCATCCACCGAAGCAGTCCAGCCATAACCGGCGCAACCTCGTAAGGCATACCGGGATCGGCAATACCCACCATTCGAGCCGCGTCACTTACAAACAAAGCACTTTCTGGTCGTAACAACTCCTTCATTGGGTACGCCCATGTGTACAGTTCACCGCCCTTTGAAATATCATTCGTAAAGTACGACGCCCCACCAGTAACAATTTGACGTCCGATTTCGAAGTATGAAGACGCTAGATTAAAACCAAAGTTCGCGGCGGCTTTGTAGCTTTGCTCCGGGTACATCAACGCGGTGTACGTTCGGTCACCCCCGTAGGTGGCTGACATTAAGTCATGCCAGATCTTGTTTTGCTCGGTAACGGCGTATGGGAGTAAACCGGCATCACGGGTTCCCGCCCAGGTAGGCATCGTTGATCGTGATGGTTTTTCTACAAGTGATCGTGGGAATCGACCTTTGAAGAATCGAGGTAGCTCTTCTCCCGTCTTTGGATCAACATACGATAGGTTTGAAATAAAGTCAGCCTGTGCGTCTTGTCGATACAATCGACCATTCTCAAAAATTGTTGATCGACCAGTCACGACTAAGCGAATTTGCCGCCGTAAATCTTCGGGCAGTTGCGACACAGGCATACCATAGTGATCAGCTAAGGTTTCTTTCAACGCTTCGTAAGCCTCGACCTCGTTCTCATCCATGATGTCTGTGTTGATTCCAAGCGGATCAACCATGTCTTGGAATGCAATTTCTGATGCGAACTCAGCTTGCCGATCATAGCTTCGGCGCAAAACACCTAAACGATACGCACCACGCGGGCTGAACAAGACATCCACCAACTGACGGTTAGCGTTCTTTTGGAAGGCCCAGAATGGGAAGAATATCTGAATCAACCAGTTTCTATCCGCAGGCGACATGGTTCCTGCGTAATCATAGAGCGCGTCAATAACGAGACGTGCTGCCTTCCTTGGCTCTACACCCATCTCGACTAATGTGAGGTAGGCACCAAAACGTTCGCGCTCACTCCAACCCTCAGCCAAGTCTTCGGCAACCTTAGCTAAGTCACGCGCTAAGTCGGCACCAAGAATCTTGCTGACCCCTGTTTGCTTTTTGTAGTCCTCCAAAAACATCTCGCCTTGCCGACGAATTTTCGTGCTCAACTCAGCCGTTTGGAACGAAGCAGCTAACCCTTCCTCGACACCAATTCTACGGAGGTCTCTGTTGGCATAAGGCACACCTGCCGACAACACAAAACCCTCTCTGCCGTCCATCATGGCATCAAGAGAACCGTGCCACTTACCTGCTCGCGTAATCATTGACGCTACCTCAGCACCCTTGTCTCCTGCATTAGACAAAAGCCCGCGCAAGTACTCACCCGCATCTTCCTTACTTCTGCTCTGAACGCCGAGCAAAGCGGTCTGAACCAGTGGGTTTGTTGCGAGCGACTGAGGAATTAAGCGCACGGTAGAAATAAACGCTGGACGGAACCCTACAATCTGACTCATCTGATTGAAGTGGTCCAACGTGTTCATCCAGAAGTACCTTGTCTTCAAGAGGAAATGGCCACGAACCATTTTTGTTTTTAGGTACCGGAAAGTAAACGCGACTGAAATGTCTTTAAATGTTTTGCCTTCCTCGACACCACTAGCAATTCTCGCAAACAAGTCCATCCCCCTTGCCTGGGTAGTCCTGTCAATTGCTTGCTCCATCGCTAATCCTAATTTGTCTCTAGCAGCTTGCGGAACCCAAACATCAAGACCTTCAAGCTCTACAGCCTCCAGGAACCTTGGGTTGTAACCATGAACTTGAAACGCCTGACGAACTCTCGCCATTTGTTCTGGTGTCTCAAGACCCTCACCGATAATCCATTTCTTAAAATCAGCGGCTGTTTGCGCGTCAACAGCGACACCTAAATTGACCCACTCCTTTCGAGCTTTGGATGCCATACCATGTGCCGCAAACAAAACTGCAGTACGGTTTGCTACTGGATCATCCTTTGCGGTTTTTGCAGGGAACAGACGATTCAGCGAGTCATAGAATGATTGAAACTTACGCCGATTGGTACCCTCAAAATACTTACCCTTTCGTCGAGTTTCGCCTGAGTAGTAAAAAATATTTTCCAATACTTGTAGATGTTCAGGACGAATCGCATCCTTGCTAGTCTTTACCGACCGACCCAGTTTCAAAGAACTAAAAATGTCTTTGACTAAACGATTGCCCTGGTCACTAAGTATAAAAGACCTTGTAGCCTCAGCAATATCTGGCGCTTGACCTCCAAGCGCAACCTTAGTGCCAAGCTTACCTGATTCAAAGTACTCGACTAACTTGTTGTAAGCTACTGGATTCTTTTTGCCCCAAGCCAAAATATATCTACTGAAAGAATCAAATCCGTCAGACACATGGTTATGCCCAGAACTGAATATTTGTCGGCCTGTTTTGAGTTTTACTGTGGGGTCACCTGTCAAGTATCGAAGCAAGTTGTTCAAGTCACCGTCAGACACAAGCGCAACAGCATCGCCTACAGCTTGTTGAGTCATTCGAGTACCTGCGAGAACAGCTTGTCGAATTTCTGGCGGTAGTTCACGCATGTTTTCAAGGGCATCAAACCCCAAGTAAGTTCGTGCGATAAACTTTCTAAACAAATCAGTCTCAACTAAGTATTGATCTATGATTTGAGTTGGTGTCAGTTCTCGGATGGCTTTAATTTCACTATCGGCTGCGATGTTTCGAGTCGCAGAAACGCTCGCAAGACGCTTACGTTGACCGTAATTTAAAGCGCCTTGACTAAACTCAGCCAATGTAAATGATTTTTTGGGTCCAGTTTGGGACAACAAACCACCAAGTGAAACAGCTACAGGCAACTCAATTCGAATCTCATCAGCCGAAACTTCTTCGCCCTTTTTAAGAGACAACTCCATGTGTCGCTTAACAGCATCAGATACACGTTTCTGTAGCTCATCAACTGAAATCGGTTGACCCAATCGATCAGTTTCCCTCGCAATGCTAAGTAAGAAATCTTTAGATGAGTTCTTGGGTAAGTCATCAATCAAAGCTCTTTTTATAGCGCGGAATAGATTGGGTGCATTTTTACTGCTTGGTTTCTGTCTCATGAGTAAGCTGTCGAAAGCTTTCTCAATTTCAGGTGTGGGGTTAAAGTTAGCCCCCTCAGCCCGCGCATTCTTTGCAGAGAAAAGTAAATCTGCGATTCGATTGCCCACACGATCAAACACAGTTTCGGTTTCATCGGTTGGTGGCGGCAGTCCATCCATGTACTCGGCAAACGCTTTAGCAAAAGCCTCTTCTGCCTGGACAATATCTGCGGGGTCGGTTGAAGTAAACTGAGACCCCCTGAACCCAACCTTAATCTTCTTTGTAGAAAGCCAATCAACTACGGCTTGCATCTCTTTTGCGTCTAATTCATGTCGAGCAATCTTGTTGATCTCGAACATAAAGTCTTCGACGGTGGTAGCTTCCTCCATTGCACGAACAGTTTTCTGTGTATCAGATACAAAATCGGGCATCCAAAGTTCTTGGTACCGCTTAAATTGTTCCGCTTCGTCTACAACGGTCAAAAGGTCGTCGGACACTTTTGCCAGATCGTCTTTTGAAATTGTGTAGCGAGTCTCAAACTTACCCGGACTAAGGTTACGTGTGACTCGTTTGATTGGAATACCAGAATCCATCAGCCGATCGTAGATTCTCTCAACCTCAACCGCAGGATTAGCATCACTTGTAAACTCAAGTCCTTCACTCTTGGCTCGGCGAAGCGCTGCTTTGTATAGCTTAGTTGCAATGCCCTTCTTTCGAAGCTGCTCAGGCAACTCAATAGATCGAACCGTAAGCTTGCCGTCCTCAATTTTGATGACCATGCCTGGTTCAAGATCCGTATCGATCTCATCACCAAGCTCTCTTATTTCTTTTGTCGTAAGCTGCTCTTCGCCAAACTTAAGCGGTGTGAACTCAACATCAGGTGCCGCTTCGCCCGTTTCTGCTGCCTGCCTACGTCGGAGGTCAGGGATAATCTTGTTGTAGTCGCGAGTCTCGTAGATGACTTCAATGGGTTCGTTGGTTCGACGTGAGGTAGCTTTTAATCGGTCGTCGAGATTGCGAGCGATGTGCATTGCAGCATCGCCTTTGAGGGCGGGGAAGGCGCGCTCAAGCTCGTTTCGGAAATCCAGTGCGACAGCAGAGATCTTGTTGGTGCCAATTTCATCGTAACGACTGGCTATTTCAGGGATTGAAGGGACAATATCAATCCCGCGTTCACCAGCAATCGCGCCTCGAGTGAGCGCGTGTCCTGCAGCACGAGACTCTGCGATTGCCGCTACAGAGTTAAACACATCCTTCAACTCTTTAGCTCGGTCTACCGTCTCTTCCGCTTTCTCTGAACTCTTAGCAATCTTAGATGCGCTATCTATTGCCTTGCCAATGTCTTCGTCTAAAACTTCGAGGATAGATTTTCCGCGTCTCTGGGTTGGTATCTGATCCAGCAATACTTTGAGACTGGTTCGAAACTGCTCTGGGTCATTTGCGAGAGTGTCAGCCGCACGAGCGCTGCCCAAGAAATCAAACAGATCCCTGACGGCGTTAGTCACCTCATCAGGCTGACCTTTTCGAGCACGAGTAAAACCACGAGAGGTAAGAACAATTGCAAACTGATCCCCTAAGGGCCGCAATGATTCGGACATTACTAGTGGGATATAAGGTTTTGCTGTGGTTCCTTCTTGTACGCTTGTCACAAGATCTTTCAATCGATCAATCTTTCGATTCATGTCAAAGAAATCAGCCCGTTGAGCCAACTGATCTTGACCGCTACCGCGAACTTCGATCCGCTCAAACGCAGGATGCACGAAGTCTCGATTCGCGCCTACGTCAGAAAAACCCAATGACTTAGTCAACTCATCAGCTTCTTTACCGCCAGTCAGCAGATTGTTATCGCGTGCGAGTTCTCGTGCGACTACCCCATCAGTTCGATCGACTTCTTTCATTAGCAGAGGCAACTGCCCGTTTACGTTTCTCTCTGCATTATCCGCAGCTAACGCTCGTTCTTTTGCTTGATCTAAAAGAGCCTTACCTTCTTCGTAGTTTCCTGCAGCAATCTCTTCTTCTGCACGATTAATCAACTTTTGGGTCTCGATTAGTTCTGTTGCCGCTACGTCTAGTTCGTCTAAAGCCTTGGGAATCTTCCGGGCATTTAGCATAGGCCCAACTTTCTTAGCTGTTTTACGGGCCAAGGATGCAGCTTTAGCCAGACCAATCGTGGGGTCAGGAGCCATCACATCAGTACCTACACCTACAAGCCCCAACCCAACAGCAGCGATACCGTTCTCTCGTGCAAGCTCCGTCGACAAAGCAAACTTAGTAAAGTTTCTGGCGTCTCTTACGCCTTGAATCGAACCTTCCGCAAGTATCTTTGCAATCGACTCGCCTTCTGGACCTCGCAAAGCCCGCTCAAGCGTACCCGCCCCCATACTCAGCAAAATATCTAGCTTGTCTGCGACTGAGTCCAGGTGGTTTTGTGCTCGGAATACGGGGATCTTGTCTTTATCCAGACCGACAAGTTCAACACGGTTTCCTGCAGCCGCATCAAATAGACGACTTAAATATGGATCATCCGAACTTGTTCGGCTCTCACCCATCCAGTTGTCAGGGTCCATAAACTCGTAAGACACAAATGCCGGAACGCCTGTCTTGTTGAGTGTTTGGAACTTAGCTGCTTGATCTCGGTTGGCCCGAAGGATCTCTTGCCAGATTTGACCCTCTCGTGATCGCGGGTCTTTTGCCCGCAACTCAAACTCAGCCGGACTTATGCCAAGCTTGCCCGCAACCACACCCTTGTCGTAGTTAACCGCACCTAA
>CEQA01000538.1_pt1 | contig 12167 bp, 11 predicted proteins | sample 530501 | NCBI WGS metagenome assembly CEQA01 (sample SAMEA2620227, study PRJEB7988) | marine metagenome | isolation source: saline water (ENVO:00002010), including
TGCACAACGCTGTTAAATTTGAGGGGCCACGTCATCCGATACAACAAATGCTAACAGACAATTTAGGGGAGCCTTTAGATGGATGGTGTCGTTATATGGTTGTTGACCCCGGTCACAGTATTTGTGCCGTTACTTTCTGGACAGTTCCTCCCCCAAGTCTTGGTGATTTTGCTATTTGCTATGACGAGCTTTATTTACAGCAGTGTACAGCCGACAAATTCGGAGACGCTGTTGCCAGAAAAATCTACGGACAAACATTCCAAGCGTTCATAATGGATGCTCACGGTGGTCGTATTCGTGAAATTGGTAGTGGTGTTCTTCCTAGGATTCAATATAGTAAACAGCTAGAAGCTAGGGGTGTATCCAGTGTAGATACCGGATATGGGTTTCTTCCCGGTAGTGATGACATCAAAGGGCGTGAAATGAAGCTAAGAGACTGGTTGCAGATACAGCCAACCGGTTATCCTAAAATGATGGTTAGCATTGAAAAGTGCCCTAACCTGACAAGGGAGTTTTACAGGTTTAAGAAAAAGACAATTAATGGTTTTGTTACAGACGAAGGGAATAGGCGAGGCAACTGTCATGCAATAGAAACTTGCGAATATGCAGCTGCTCATGGGTTAAAATATATAACACCGTCGTCTCCTCCCAGAAGGGAAACCGTAGTGTCTAGAATCATACAGGCTCGTAAAGAGCGAGAGCAGAAGAGAAGAATAAACAACAGTTTACGGAACGGGGGTTCTCGTTCTTACATTAATTTAGGTCCTACGGGAGAATAATTTTATGAGTATCGTACCAACCCAAGAAGAAATTCAGTCATTCCAAATGCCTGAAGTCGAAGTTGGGACACCTGTCACATTCTATTCGAATGGTTTGAAGGAAGGTACGGAGCCACGGATAGGCTTTATTTTGCGTATATCACGCTCTGGCCGAAACGTAGTTATCCGTACCGCTGAAGGTGGTCATTATGAGTCTGTTCGTCACATCGACGACCCTAAGTTGCAGCTCAATTCTGACCATCGAGAAAATGGTGGTTGGGATTTTACAGAATTCCACAAGCAAGAGTGTAAAGAACGTGAGGAGCTTAGAGCGCGAGTAGCTGCACTAGAGTTTTCCGCAGCAAAAAGCACTGTTCGTCGGAAAAAATCCTCGGACTCAAAAACCGAAGAAACTTATAGCAGTTTAAGAGAGCGAGCTTTAGGTCTTGGGATTGAGTTCAAAGGCAATCCTAAGCGACAATGGTTAGAGCAGAAAGTTCAGGAGCTTGAATCAGAAGCCGCTGAAGCAACTGTTTAGTTATAGTTTGTCCCAGCCCATTTGGTCTTCAAGTGGGCTGGGGTTGTTATATAGAAAGTACCAAACATGGCAACTTGGGAAGAGTCAAAGCATCCTATGGCAGGCATATGCCGACAATGGATGGAAAAAATTAAACAGGCCAAAAAGCGTAAGCACGAGCATTTTGGTAAGTATGCTGATGAGGCCATGAAGTTTTTTGATGGTGCTCATGACTGGATGTGGAAGGGTGAGTATGCTAAAGCTCCCGGTGGTTTCTTAGACAAAGAAGCACAAGGTGCCTTGCCTAACTTTCGCATGACAGTAAATCGTGTGTTTGAAGCTGTGGCGTTATTTGGCCCAGTGCTTTATCACAGGAATCCAGCTATTCAGGTTACACCTCGTATGCTCCCAGAGATTTCTCCTGTGGCTATGGGCATTAATCCTGATGACCCGCAATTAAGTCCTTACTTTGAAACATTCCAAATACAGGATGATTACATAGCGGAAATACGACGTTCGCACGCCAACATCAAAGAGCATTACCTCAACTGGTTGCAATACGAAACAGACAAGAAAGCCCAATGCCGTCTTGCTATTAATGAGGCGATTATCAAGGGAATGGGTATCTTGTGGACAGAGATGTATCGACCAAAAGGTTCGCCACACAAGCACCCTAAAAGTACCTTCGTGTCGGTAGATGATATTGTCGTAGACCCGGACGCAGAATATTGGGAGGACGTTACATGGGTGGCTCGTAAGTGCGTTCATCCAGTCTGGAAGGTCGATAGAAAGTATGGTCTAAAAGGAGACTTAAAAGGAAACCTAGAATCTATCAACGCTCAGGGTGAGGTGTATGCTAATGGACGCAAGAAGACCTCGGCAGAAAAGCGGACGGGTCGCACACATGACCTTATAGAATACTGGGAAGTTTACACAAAATGTGGGTTTGGAGATAAGTTACACCTAACCAATAAAGGCAACGGCGATAACGAAAAGTATGATTGGAGTAAGTTCGGTGACTTCTGTTACATGGCAATTTCTCCTGACGTACCATTTCCACTTAATTGTCCATCAGGGGACTTAGAGAAAAAGGGATTCGAGGAAGTATTCAATCAGGTTCAGTGGCCGATACCTTTCTGGTGTGATGGCGGCTGGCCATTTAGTCGATTGCATTTTCACAGTAAGCCCAAAAGCGTATGGCCTATTTCATTGATTAAGCCAGCCATTGGCGAACTTAGATTCGTTAACTGGTGTATGTCGTTCTTAGCGGACAAGGTAGCAGCGGCATCAACAACATATGTAGCAATCGCCAAGGCAGCGGGTGCAGAGATACAGGACCAGATTAAGTCAGGCTTAGGTCCGTATACACACATCGAGATTAGCGAGATATTTGGTCGCAGCGTAAATGACGTAGTTTCATTCCTAGATGCTCCTCAGTTCAACGTAGAAATCTGGAACATGGTCCGCCAGGTTCTGGAGCTGATTGACAAGAGAACTGGGCTAACAGAACTTATTTATGGTTTATCCGGACCAACCCAAATACGAAGTGCATCTGAAGCAGAGATTCGAAATCAGAACGTATCTATTCGGCCTGACGATATGAGTAGTCAGGTAGAGGACTGGCTCAGCGTTTGTGCCATGAAGGAAATGGAAGCAGCGGAGTGGGCTTTAAGTGCTGATGATGTTAAGCCAGTGCTAGGTGCTTCTGCTGCTTATATCTGGACAAAACAGATTAAAGCCCAAGACTTCGAAGATTTAGTTCGTGATTACACATATCGTGTCGAAGCGGGCTCTGCAAGGAAACCTAATAAAGTTAATCGGGTTCGTCAACTTAATGAGTTTGCACAGATAGCTATGCCTCAGCTTCAGCAATTCGCAGCACAAGGGAACATGGAGCCTTATAACGCATTTATTACAGACTGGGCTAAGGCAAACGATTTAGACCCAAGTCGATACCTAGTTAATCCGGAGCAGGGTCAAGACGAACAGCAGGCTGCAATGCAACAGCAGCAGATGCAGATGCAGCAACAGCAGATGCAGATGCAACAGCAAGCGCAGCAGGCCCAGCAGCAGCAAGAAGCTCAGAAGCAACAAACTGAGATGCAGCTTAAACAGCTAGACATGCAGGCCAAACAATTAGACATTCAAGCCAAGCAAGTTGACTTAGAATCCTCAAAGCAGAATCTAGAGATAGATAAGCAGAAAAACCAGATGGAACTAGATTTCATGAAGCAAAAACATGAAATACAAATTAAGGAGAAAAAAGATGCCTAGCCCTCCAAACCAAGGTATACACCGTAAAGGCGACCCCAATAGAAAAGAAGAACCTAGGCCCAAAATGAGTCTTTGGGATGCTTTATTAGCTGGTGGAAAGGACTCATTTACATCCTACGAAACCATAGCACCCGGAGGGTTAGAGTGGCTATGGGATAGAATCGGAGGTGAAGGCACATTTAAGGGGGGAGGTGTTCCGACTGAAGAAAGACAACATAACTATACCATGAAGATGATTCGAGACTGGGATGAATATGCCGACAAGCATGGTTATAGGCGTCCTGAAATACCAAAGCAAGTATTGGATTATTACGAACGAACTGGGAGGATTCCTACCGGGGGAAGAACGGCCAAGGAGATGGGGCAGAGAATATTATATGCCGGTGACATAGAACATGTTAAACCGGGGGGATATGACGTTTTAACAGCCCATGGAACCCAAGGTCCCCATGGTGAAAGAAGGGAGCCTTCTCTAGAAGGTCGAGAAGCGCTAGATTACCTTCTTAGGTATCAACGGAATCAGGCACCAGGTAGAGTACCAACTATTTTCGCGCCACGAGATTAACAATGCAAAGTAAAGAAGAAATCGTTAGAAAGGTAATGGACATTATCGGCAATATAAATGCAGAAGAAATGACCCATTATAAAAGCGGAGATGAGCCAGCACCACGAGGTGAGCTTATCCGTCGTTATCACGTTAAGCAGGCAGAGCAGGGCCACAGCCCAGCCGAATTTACAAATTATGCAGATAAAGGTTTTGCCGATGCAACAGAGTGCAAACCGATTATTCAGGCTTTCGGGGAAATTAAAACTCCCGAAGGAACGATTCATATCAAGAAAAGGATTTCGTAATGAGTTATGAGCGTTACAAAAAAGAGTGTGCAGAACGAGGAGATGCGTGTCTGCAATTCTACGAGGATTTGATTGAATCTGGAAACCAGCCGGGGTTTGCGGCAATGCTTGCAATGAGACAGCCACCGGGAACCAAAGGAACGGAGCGAGCTTTCTTAGAAGGCATGACTAGCTGGGCTGATAACATGCACAAGGATAATCGTGATAATATCTTTAAGGCTGCAAAGAAAGCTGGCATTAGCACAGAAGGAAAGATGTACAAAGGTGGACTTGGAAAGCCGAGTGACCCAATGGCTTGGATTTCTACGCAAGATGATGTTAAGGAAGTGTGTAAAATAAAGGGATACACATGCTCTGGAGCAGTAAACTACAAGGCACCAGACCGTGAACCACCTAAGAAGAAGCGTATTGCGAAGGACATTAGAGACCGATATGTTGCTCAGGAACTTGCTAGCAACCCATCTTTAATGGAAAAAGTGAAGAAAAATCCGAAAAGGATTAAAGAAGTGCAGGAAAAGGTAACTGAGAAGCACACTAAAAAGAGATAGTACATTGTCATTTCAAATACCAAGCCGATTAGACCAGAGTCCTCTAATAATGGAGTTGTTAAACAATCCCCGTTATAAGGACTCTCCGCACAGTGAAACCGCACAGAATATGGCGATGACACCAGAGCAAGCAGTTCGTCATATTATGAGGAACCCATTGAACTTTGCACCTAACGAAAAGCGGGGTGCATTGATTTCCAATAACAATGTGCGTAAAGAAATGCGTAAACAAAACAACAAAGAAGCAATCATAGGAAAAACAAGGAGATTGTAATGCCTATAGGACCACAAGGAGAGCGTTTGCCTTATCCGGGAGAGCCGGGTTTTCAGGGACCACCGCAAGGCGGGGCACCTGCTCAACCCCCTATGCCCGGAATGGGCGGTGGTATGGCACCTCAGATGCCAGAACCGAATCCAGCAGTTACTGACTTAGAAACAATTAGGCGGATGAAAGATGCAGAAGTAGCTAAGCTAATGGGCAAACCTTTGCATCAGGCGTTTTCATCTACTCCTCCAATGACTCCTCCGATGGCACCCCCACCACAAATACCTCAGCAGGCTCCGCCAATGGGTATGCCACCACAAGGACCACCACAGCAGGGTCCTCCACAGCAGATGCCTCCACAGGGCCCCCCGCAACAGATGCCTCCACAAGGGCCTCCACAGGGGCGACCACAAGTACCACCTCGACCTCCAATGATGGGTTAAAACAATGGCAGTAGATGATGGTTTATTAACCTATCACGATGTTTTAGATTACGTGACAGCCCTTACCGATGGCGGTGCACGAACTAAAGACCTTCGGCTTTTCAAGGAAGCAATCCTTGGCGCCTATAGGGATGTTGCGTCTGCTGCTGAGTGGGACTATTACATGACAGAGGGTAGGGTGGACTTAGTGGCCAGCTATTCTACTGGTACAGTTGCGTATGACCACACAGGAGGAGCCAATGAGCTTCAGCTAACTCTTTCCGATGGGACTTGGCCGACATGGGCTAAGTATGGAAGAGTTCGCATCGACGATGTGGTTTACCCTGTAGATGATAGGATTTCCAACAGTATAGTTACGCTCGATACGTCTTTGAATCCTGGTGCTGACATCTCCGCCGGGACCTCCTACGAGATGTATCGAAGCGTATACCCGCTGCCCAGCGACATGTGGCGTTTGTATGACGTTGCTGTGGAAAAGAGCTTTTGGGTTCCGTACTATATAACGCCAACCCAATGGCTCCAGCGGGAGAGATTTGTCCAGAACTCAGGTCAAACCTGGGCTTGGACAATTATGAAGTCCCCCGATGACGAGGGACGTTGGGCTTTGTGGGTGGACCCAAGTCCGAGTACAGCCGAGCCTCTGGGATTTATCTATCGGCGGCGACCCCGCACTTTGCGATGGGCCGGAACAGAGACAGAGGCACGGACGTACACGGCTGGTGGAAGCGCAAGTGCGTCTACCGCAACAACCAGCACAGCTTTGCCTTCCAGTATGGTGGGGTCGATTATTCGATTCGGAACAGCCGCCACTCACCCGACTGGGCTTGCTGGTAATAGCCCTTTTATAGAGCAACATAAAATAAAGTCAATAAGCTCTACGACAGTTACTATAGATGGGACTCTAAGCCAAGCGCATAGCAGCGCGAAGATAGTAGTATCTGACCCAATCGACATGAATGACCAGATGCAAGAAGCGTTAAAAGCACAGCTAGAGTATAGGCTCGCAAGATTCTCTAACGACACTAGAGACATGATGACCGCTAAGCAAATAGCAGATGCTGAGCTTCGTAGGGTATTAGAGTCAGAGTCTCGTCACTTTAGCGGAAGAGGAGGTTCCTCTCATTCTCGCTATAATTACATGTTTAGGCACTTAGATGGACAAATAACAACGGACGCATAGTATGCCACGGATATCCAACTTTACAGGTTTAATGACCGACATGGATTCTGGTGACGTTCCACCGGGTTCAGCCACTAGTATGCAGAACGTAAGCACTACCGCTGCCGGTACATTAAAGCCCCGTTTAGGTATTCAACCAGCGACATTCACTTCGACTAGTACCATATCGTCTTCGAACTATCATACATTTCAACGCCTGTGCTTCTGTAAGACCCGTAGAGGCGATTTGATTGCCGTTAATGGGATAGACAGGGGTTTTCGTTGGGACGGCAAGACAGCCGCTGTAGAGCTTCTAGGGATAACTGCACCGGCAGCAGCTCCGACTATTGCTCGTGCAGCATTAAATACCGCTGACAAAGGTAAGCCTATTACGGGAATAGCTAACGCCAGTGGTTTATATCGTATTACTAGTAATGGGCATAGCCTTAGCGATGGAGACACCGTTCGAATTGGGAATGTTGTTGCTACTGGAGCTATGGCAAACGACCTAAACGGCCAGAGTTTTACAATAACTAACAGTGCGACTAACACATTTGATTTAGTTGGCACATCTTTCGATGGTTCTTATTCATCAGGTGGAACGTGGTCGCAGTCTGGATATGGTGCCACTGCCGGAACCTATGTATGTGGCTACAGGTACATAGACAATACAAGTACGGCGATACCAAGTAGCCTCACAGGTTTAACAACAGTCACGGCATTAGAAAACGATTTCTTTTCTTGGTCTTCATTATCCACGACCACCGAAACGAGGGCTCAGCATAAGGTCGAATTGTATCGTTCGGCAGCAGGGGTTACTAATGTGCTGTATAAAGTAGCAACATTAAGCTACTCAGGTTCTATGTCTTATACCGATGAAGTAGATGATGCAACTCTTAATAACAGTTCTGTCGATGACACGCTATTAATATTAGTCAATCCTCCGGTAAATAATAACTTAGTGGCTCGTAGATTTGAGCCGCCCCCGAATGACAGGCCAATCGTTGTCCAGTTTCAAGATAGGTATTTCTATGGCGGTTTAGTGAAGTATAACCGTGGGACCGTAACCACGAACGGGAATACGACTATTAACGGCAGCAGCACAGATTGGGTTAGTACATTAGCTGGTCGATACATTGAAATAGAAGGGGAGGTAGCTCCTCTATTGATTTCAAGCGCAAGTGCTTCCAGTATTACAACCGCAACAGCGGCTGGAACTAGTGCGTCTGGTAAAAAATATGTCATTCTCCCGGAAGAAACAAAGCGTCGGCAAGTAATGTTTAGCGAGCCGGATGAGCCGGAAAGTGTTCCCGATGTAAATGTATTTACCGTACAGGAAGTTGGTAATGATGATGACGACATTATTTCGCTAATGCCTTTGGGGACAACGCTATTCTTGATGGGTAAGCGACACAAGTATGGATTGCTTGAGTATCCGAATCCAGCTATAGATGGTTCAGTTCGGTATGTTGAAGACCGAGGCGTATTTAATCACTACTGTTGGGACACATTCTCCAACGCTGCCTTTTTAATGGATGACATGGGCCCGTACATGTTTAGCGGCGGCAGCCAAGATATTAGTCAGCCAATTAAGGATTTGTGGCGTAAGGATGGTGACGGAGACAAGATAGACTTTACTAAGTCGGATAAGTTTTTCGTTAAATGCGACCGAGCTAAGAATCGGGTGTATTTCTTTGTATCGTTCGTAGGAGACTCAGAGGCGTATCCAACTAGAGCGCTAGTTTACAACATATCTAGACAGTCGTGGGATATGTATCACTATCCACAACAGATAGGTTCTGCAACAAACTTGCAGGAATCCAATGAAACAAAAGTTATTTTTGGTGCTGAGAATTCTAAAGTGTATATTGCTGACAAAGGTAACACTGACATCGTTACCTCGGAGGTCAAAGGTACTTGTACAAGCAGCGGTGGCACTACCCTTACTGATTCCGGAGCCAGCTTTGCTGCTAGTGTTATTGGTGCTTCCGTTTATATTTATGAAGGCACTGGTAAAGGTCAGCGTAGAACTATTAGCAGCAGAACGTCAACCCAACTGACAGTTTCGTCGGCTTGGAGCACAAACCCAGACACAACCAGTAAGTACGTAGTTGGTGCCATTGAATGGAACTGGAAGTCCAGCTCTTTCGGTCTTCCTGTAGCAGACCAGCGCATTAAGCGTGAAGTCGGTCTAAAGTTTAAGCCGACAGATAATGACCAACGCATAGACGTTCGGTTTTACTACAACAACAGCGAAACCCCAATGGAGCACGGCATGTCACAAGTTCTAGGAGATGCGGTAGAAATACAAGAAACAAACAAATCGGATGTAGTCGTGTTTCTAGAGGATGACAGAAATGACTTAGAAACATCCTCTGGTCACGAACGATTTAGATTCGATGGAATGTACAGCGGCTCATCGCACGGAGACCACAAAGTTTCTATTGAGCTGCGTGGGTATTCTGCTAATGAACAGCAGGAAATACAGCGAATAGACATAGAAGGGGTGGAGGGGTAATTTGTACGCAAAACAAAGCGCGCACTTCGACCGGCTTTTAGAGGCCGGATTCTCGGAATATGCCGTTCAAATTTTTAGAGACATCTTTGCTAACCCCCAAGTAGAGCTTCATCACGAAGGCATCGTAAACATTACGGGGGATGTCGTGGGGCCTAAAATACAGTCGGGTAGGTGGGGCGTAGCACAGCATAACTGGGATTACAATCCTGACTCCAGTACATACCCTAGTGCTGGCGGAAAGATGGGATACGTCGTTTGTAAGCAAGCGGATGATATGAATGGAACAGGCACTACAGGCCGTAGTGATATAAGCGTGTATTTACCTACCGCACCGGGTCAAGACCCCAACATCATAGCTGGCGATGTCATCTTGTTTTTTGAGACTCCGGGCGGGACTTTAATAGCACCCGGTTATGGAGATTTGCGTATCGGTACCGTTAGGGCAGATATTACAGGGGAGTCTGAGTCTAAAGGCTGGAAAGCCATGAATAGTACCGAAAACGGAAAAGCGAACGGTGGGTCTGGCATAGACTTACGAGATAAGTTTTTGAGACAATGGAGTTCCAGTTCAGATTCGGGTACTAGTGGTGGAAGTTCGTCTGCATCACTTACAATAGAGGGTACGATTACAGCGAACGGCATAGGAAACCATAGCCATGAGCTGAGTGAATCTTCCATTGCAACAGGTGACGGAAGTAGTGGTACGGTAAGCGTTGTTACTGGGTCTAATACCGCAGATGAAGGAGTTGACTTAGGTACTATTAGCGTTAGTTTTACCGGTTCGGGTGGAAGTGGAAGTCCATCCGTTTCTGGCGTAACTCCCCCGTTTGTATATGCGGCCTTTTTTGAACGAGTGAATAATTCTCGAACAGGTTTAGGACAATGAATCAACAGCACAAAAACTTTATGTCTGTATTAGGCCCATCAGCGGTTAATCCCGCTGGTCAAGCCTTTCTTAGGCAGAACAACAATACATCTTCTGGAAATACTACATCGCTTCCTAATGTGGATTCGGGTGGTGCTATGTATGACGGCTATCCAGGCTCAGGGCAATCTCAAGGTTTGTCACCGTGGGCAAAGCAACAGCTTCAGCAGCTCGGTTTTACAGAAGAGCAGATAAATCAATGGGCCGCTTTATTCGGGCCTCCAAGTCCTTATGCTGAGCCAGCTAACCCAGAGTATTTGATTCAACTGTTAGTTGATGGCGAAATGAAGGTGCAAGAGGATGGGCGATTGTGTCATGTTGATGTGACAACTGGCGGTATCCACGAGTGCTATGGCGGTCCTACTACCGACCCCGGCGACCCAGACCCCGGCGACCCCGATGACCCAGACCCCCCTAAAGATTGCAGTCAATGGCCAGAAGAATACACAGGTGTTGGCGGCGTGGTGTTTGTCTTAGACCGAGAGTCATGTACCTACAGTCCTAAAACAGGCGGAGACGACCCCGGCGACCCCGATGACCCAGAACCGGGTGGTTGTGAAGATTGGGAACAAGAGATAGTCGGTCCTGATAATACCATCATGGTGCTCGACCCAGTTACATGTAGTTACGGTCCTAAAGAAGAGTGGCCTGAAGACCCAGAGGACCCAGGCCCGGGTGGTGGCGACCCAAAGCGACCGCAGCCCGGAGGACCGGGTGGTGGACTATTTCCAAACCCCATAGAAGACATGTGGTGGAAAATGCTACAGGACGCTATGTCTGGAGACTGGGTAGACGACCTAAACCAATTCCTTAAAGAAGAGGCTGACAGGAAGTCTGAGGCTATGCGCCGAGACAAGGACCGAGATTTAGTTCGGGATATTATGGCGGGTCTTGGAGGCAGTGGAGATGGAAGCGGCGGCAGTGACCGAATCGGCCCTGTAGGATTATTTAATTTAGCGACTGGTGGCGGCGGTCGTTATCAGGATGCAAAAGATGAAGAGGGTAAGGGGCCTGTAGTATCTTCTGGTACCGTTCAAGCAACACCACAGGTACCAACTCAACAAATTTCTGCTTTAGGGCAGACTTCAGCTTCGCCAGCAGCAGCATCGACTGCGGGTGGTTCTCAACAATTTAGCGATATATTAGGGGGAGCAGCCGCTCCTATGCAGACACAGCTAACAGCGGCTCTTGGGCAGCAGGCTAATAATGCTCAGTTCCAAGAACAGTCTGCTCATGCACAACGTGGTCAAGACATAGCTTCTCAGGTTCAACAGCTTGGAGCTCAAAGCGATAAGTTAGAACAGGCGAAGAAACGACAGAAGATATCTCAGACGATGCCGTTAATACAGGCAACTCTTCAGGGCACAGACATTTTCAAAAATAAATAAGAGCAATTAGATGTTGAATTACAACGCAATGCAGAATAACAATCCGATGAACCAGCAGAAGAAGCAGGCTAAAATCAATAGGCCAACTGGTGGAGTGTCTGGTACTCAGGCATCTAATTCTAATACGCCTGCCATCAAGGGTGTGTCTAGTTATAAAAACCCTGCTGCGCAGAACACTGGCACCTATAACACTGGCGCAGCTTCTTCTGGATACCAGCAAGACATGCTTGGCACTGCTTGGCAACCTACATTTATGACCTCTTCGGGTCAGGCACAAAGCACCGATTTTATACATGGTAATGTGACAGGTTCTTCACCACAGAGCTCCAGCACCTATGACACAGGTACGGCTTCAGGTTCTGGAGTCTATAACACAGGTACGGCTTCTCCCGGATACCAGCAAGATATTCTTAGCACTACTCCGCCGCCCACGTTCGTTGATTCTACAGGTCAATCGCATGGCACTGATTTTATACATGGTCAGGCGACAGGCCCTTTAGCTAATGCGCTTGGTGGCACA
>CEQA01141558.1_pt1 | contig 12145 bp, 1 predicted proteins | sample 530501 | NCBI WGS metagenome assembly CEQA01 (sample SAMEA2620227, study PRJEB7988) | marine metagenome | isolation source: saline water (ENVO:00002010), including
GTGCAGTAGCTGCGGGTGCAGATGGTACGCTAGGCATACTTGGTAGACTAGCGCATGAAGTTAAGAGCAGTAGTGTTAAATACCTCACTCTTTACCTCCATATTCTTTCTTATAGTTTGCTTTATTAATTACAGCGTTTAGTTCTCGCTGTCTTAAATCCATCTTTTGTATTACTTCTCTTAAGTTATTAGCAGTTGTTACGGCTCCTTCTGCAACCGCTTCTTCTAATTCTCTTTCGAACCTTGCCTTGTGTCTTTCAATACGACGAACCATTTGTTGTTCTTCTTGAGCAGGTCTCACCTTTCTATAAGGTAATACACTTCTGGCCATAAGTTCTAAAGGACTGTAGTCTACTTCAGGATCTTTACTATCTAATAAAGGTTCTCCAGCAACCCACTTAATTGCCCAAGCTGCTCTAGTAAGTTCTTCTAACCAATCTATTGAACCTGATAAAGGGTCTTCAGTAGGAAGAATGTCTTGCCAACCAAATATTCCTGCAATAGGAGAAGGGCTAATAGGTTTATCTGAAGGAGCATATCCTGTAATTCTCCTTGACCTACCCGCTCCATATAAAGGACCGTCTTCAGTATTTATAAGGTTTCCTAAGGCTGGTTCAAACATATCTGCAACAGAGGCTAGGGCCACCATTGCATCTACTTGAGGTGCTAGTCTACCTAAGTTAACCCTCTTATCTCCGATAGCTACTTCAACTCGTCCTTCAGAAGTTTTAATCTCCTCTTTGTCTGTCAGCATATGGTTTAACATAGCTCCACCTCTAGCAGGGTTATTAAACAAATACTCTAAAGACTTAGGTACCATCTTTCTAGGGAACGTATAGAAGAATGACAAACGTTTAAGTGCCGACCTTTCTATTTGAGTTAGGTCTGAGTAATCAACCATTGCATCTGCTACTGCTCTAGCAGCAGAACGTAAGTCCATTCCAGCATGCAACGCTCCATGCATAGCTGAGAAACGTACAAACAATTCTGATAACTCTGCTACTCTTTTAGCTTTATCTACTTTCCTTGTTATACCTGCTTTAGTTGTATCTGCAAACATATCCCTGACGTGAGCTAAACTAGTATCAGCATTCTGAATATTAACAAAGTCAGCTCTAATCATAGTATCTAAAGCACCCTCTTCAACTAAAGCTTTTACGATGTCGTTGTAGTCATAGGCGTTACCCCCTGCTCTAAATATTAGGCCTTCATTTTGACCTACTATTTCTCCAGGTTTGCCCATCATATAACGAGCCCTCTCACCTAGTCCATGTAACGTGGATATGTATTTAGGGAAAGGAGTTTTCCTACCCTTCTCTCCTACCTTACCGCTCTGTATTAAAGAGCTCATCTTATCAAAACCTAAGATAGTATCTGCATCTTGTGTAATTAACCTAGCAGTAGCAAGGTATCCTTGAAGCATATTAATAGGCCCAATATCTACCATCAAAGCCTGAGGCATAGAAGATATCATGTTAGCCGTGTGGAAATCAAAAGGTAACCTAGCACTAGTAGCCAGATACTTAAGAATAGTGTGAGCACTGTCATACCATTTCAACATAGAGGCCAAGAATGCTGGAGTCTCAGTCTTTAATTGTTTTTGAATCGCGTTGTTAAATCCTTGCGGTCCTATAGTTACTTGATTTCCTATTAAGTTTGCAGCTTGTTTTGAAGTAAACGCATCCCCACTAAATACTTCTTTAAATCCTTGGTTAGAAGAATTTCTTAAGGCAGATCCTATATCCATACCCTTACCTAAATTAACTGCACTGTACTCAGCTCCAGTAAATAAACTACTAGGGATGTTAACGATTTTTCCATCAGCTGTTTCACCTTTAATAGTAAAAGGTAGATTTTCGTGAACACGAGGTTCTTCTACATTTTGAAGAACTAATTTTTTACCTGAAGGAGTTCCTTCTGGAACTTCATCGATAGTTTTTACTCCAGGTTCAGGTCCTTCTAACTTAGGAGGTCTATAACCATTTTCTCTATACGAGTGGAACTTCTTACCGTATTCAGGTTTAACCATCTCCTCTAATGTTTTACGATTAAAGTTCAGGTTATCTGGGAACTTACTTACAAACTCAGCCTGTTGGTCATTCGCAGCTTTCTTAGCTTTAGCTACTAACTTATCAAACTCTTGTCTACTAGCGGCTTTTCCTGCAGATACTTCAACACCGTTTCTTAAGTCAGATAAAAAGTTCCTGACTGTGTTACTTCCGTGTTGTAATACATCCGTCGCATCACCACCGACTGGATTCTTTAGGCCAATAGCTACGTTGTCAAAGTAGTCTAATACGTCACTACTTTTAGATTTCTTATGTACTTGTAGAGCTCTTGTAGTATTTCTAACCAACTCTTTTATTAACCTAGAACGTTTCCCAAAGTTATTTGATACCGCATCTACAGTTAAAGGCCTAATATTTTTAACAGCTTTATTCGACAAGTGACCGTTATCAAATAACTCCTTAACTTTTGGATCAGTTAATCCGTCTAAGAACGCTAATTCAAATGGGTCTAGTTGCTCTCCTTGCAGTCTTTTAGTAAGTTCTGAAGGAGGCATACCTCCCCCAAAAGTTTCGTTAACTGCATCTAAGGTATCGTTTCTGTCTTTACCTAGATACTTATAAAGCTTCTGTTGTAATCTTCCCATAGAATTTAGGGATACATTCTTTACTCCCATAGCTTCAGCAACTCTAAACAAGTCTTCTTTACTTAGCTTAGCATCAGCTAACCACTCTAAGCTTTCCATTCTTTGCGCAACAGCTTGCTCTTCGTAAATCTTATCTAGAGCTTTAACTACTTTCTGTTGTTTCTCTAAATGTCTACCAACTTTTCCTTGGTATTCTCTAGCCATTTTGTTCGCATATATCTGCCTAGCTTTTTCTGTAGCTTTCTCTAACTTAGCTTGGTAGTCCAAGTACTCTCCTGCAGCTTCTCTAAAAGTTTCTTCAAAACCTAGCTCCGCCCTTTCAGCATCGCCTGGGTATCTTCCGAAAGCAAGTTCTTGACCTACAGTTTCTTTACCTTTAAATCCTATTGGCCTACCCTTCGCACTTAGCTCACCTGCATATACTGTTGCTGAAGGAAAGTTCTTATCAAAAGTCTTAGTCTCTCTAAGGCCAGCGAGATTATCTAACCTACCTTCACGTATAGCCATCTCAAGTTGAATCTCTTCCCAGATAGTACGTCCCTCTCCTTGTTTCATAGGTCGTATTGTTTTAGCTCCAGCTTCTTCAAACTCTTCTAAACCATGTGCTGGAACCTTTGAAGTAACTTTTCCAATACTCACCTCGTCAGGGTTAGCGTAATATTTACCTACCCTATAGTCTGCGTAACCTTCAGCTCTGTTTGCTTGAACAGCTTTCTCTCCTTTAGGAGGATTAGGTAAGTCGCTAACTGTTTTCCTTTGTTTGTATAGCGCAGGAGAAGAGGAGGTATCTACCAACTCAAAGTCGTAAGTCCACCCATCTTTATAAGAGTCGTATCCTTCTGCTTTCCAACCTTCTTTCGCTGACCATTCTTCAGGACTAAGCTTATTAGTTCTATAAGGGGCTTTAGTAACTCTAACTAAGACTGTCTTAGGTTTTACTCCTTTCTTACCTTCGTATGTAGGTTTCCGTATTAAGTTACCTTTATCGTCTCTTAACTCCTGACCAAAGTTATCTATAGTTGAACCTGTATCAGTACGTGTAACTTTTCTGTGAGGCACAAACCCAGTGAACTCTATGATATCTCCCTTTTTAACGTTAGGCTTATTAGCTCTAGAAGTTGAAGTCTTCAACCCTTGCTCAACCATATTAATGGTTTCTTTAACGTTGGTGTTAGACTTAAGGTTTTTAGCCCCTGCTTGTCCTTCAACAAAACCCATCTTACTTTTTATTACTACACCACTAGGACCTATTCCCCCAGGTATAGGTATCGCAACGTCGTAGTAGGCTTCAGGACCTTTGTTTATAACGTATAGATTCTTTTCGTTTAACTGCTCAGGACTAAATTCTATATAGGGACCATGGTCTCCGTAAACTATTCTGTCATACTCCTTGGCTACCTTATCTCCGCCTCGAGTATTTATTTTCACTCTTTGACCTTCCTCTGTAAGACCTGGATACTTAGTCTCTAGTTCAGTTCTCATAGCAAGTCTTTCTGGTGAGTCCACAGTACTGAAAGGCATGTACACTCTTTCCGAAAGGTCGAGAGAATCTTGGTCAAGCTTACTTGCTGGCATACCTCCACGTATCCAGTCATCTGTAAACCCAGCCGCTACAAGTTCTTCAGGAGATAAACGAGGAACAATAAAATCTAATACGTTTTCCTCCCCTGTCCAACTAGTTTGATGTGGGTTAAAAGGTCTGAAGGAACCTAAAGGACCTATATCTAAATCGCCTTCTATAGGACTAACTGTAGCGTCACCACCTGCTACTCTTCCTCTAGTTTGTCTGTTAACCAGATACTCATGCATCCATTCGTCCATCAACATATCTTCGTCAAACCCTTCAAACGGATCCGCAAGTTCGTCTAATCTATCTTGAAGGTATGCAAAAGTTTTAGGAGCTTTCTCTTCCAACTTAGCCCTACCTGTACCTAAACCATCTTCTGGTAATACAATCTGTTTACCTTTAGGCAATTTAGCGAAAGCTGCGTCAATAGCTTCTACATTTTCTGCGAACTCATCATCAGTAAAGTATGCATCTTTTCCTGTAGTAGGTTTTTTCTTAGTAGGTATTCCAAAAGCATTCGCTTGTCCTCTAATAACAGCTTGACCTCCCTTACCTGTTCCTAGTAAATTATCTCCGAAGATGTAAACACTATCAGGATTCTTCTTTACATCAGCTACGGTGTAGCGTTTAACTGTCCTAGCCTTACTAAGCCTGCCTTCTCTAAATGCCTGTAAAATTTTAGTCTGCTCTGACTTAGTCCAATGAGTTAACTTGTTAAGGCCAAAGAGACTGGCTCCTTCCTCGTATGTAAACCTAGGCATTTCAGATACTTCTTCTAAGTAACTCAACACCTCTTTAGTTCCTTTAACTCCTAGAGCTCCTGCAATCCTACTAAAGTCTAACGCTTCCATAAGAGTCTTAGACCTGTCTTCTCCGTATAGCTTAGCAAACCCTGCAAAACCATCTGCAACACCTAACTCTTGCATCCTAGCATCAAGGATAGGTTGAAAACTTTTTCTATAAGAACTTTCAACAAAGTCTGCTACAGCTTGTCTAGCTCTAGTAGATACCAAAGCTTCTCCACTAGTTTCACTTAATCTTAAAGCTCCCGTAACTGTATCCTCTAAGTCCTTGGCAATGACTTTCATAGTCTTTTCATTCATGAACTCATGCTTGCCTCCGGTAACTGTTTTTAAAACCTTATCAAGCATAGTTTTAAACATAGTTTTAAAAGCCTTAAAGAACTTTTGTAAGCCCATTTCTTTTAAATGCTCACCGCCTTTATTTGTTAAAGCATGAGCGGCTACGATAGATAAGAAATCCTCAGAACTATTCAGAGCTCTTGTAGCATCCTCAACTGAAACTTTAAAGTTTTTAGATACAAAATCTACGAACCCTTCTTGCCCCATACCTCTTATTAAACTAGCTTGAGCTGCTGCTATTTCTCCTGCCTCATCCATTCCCCGCATAGAGGCCACCGCTAAAGTACCTAGGAAATTAGTTGCTTGTTCTGTTTGTAACGACTTTAATTCTTTCTTGCTGCCTTTCTGTACTATATTAAGGACCATCTCGCCAGTTTTTCTTGGCATGTCTTTTAAATCCATGTTATTAAATAAGGCAGGATTAGAACGAATAGCCTCCCTTATCATTAATACACCAGACTCATTTAGAACTCTGTCCTCATACATAGATTTAAGAGCAGCTCTAGCTTGAGTTGCTCCTTCCCAAGGCACGTCATCTCTAACCCAAAAGTTTTCTGGAACTAAAAGATTAAAGTCTGTGTCGCCTGAGTTAGTAGCCCTCACCCCTCTTAAAGCATCGGCTGCAGCAGTAGGTACATCAGGTGTAGAGGTCACAGGTACAGGGTCTGCTACCCCATCTATGTTCTTCTCTACTATCGTTGCTCTTCCTCCTGAAGCAAACTTTCGTGTTACTCCTCCTGCATCAGTAGCTTGTCCTACTATTACATCTGTAATTCTTATCTGACTAATACCGTACTTTTCTCCCTCCTTAGCTATAAACTCCATCCATTTACGCTCTTGCAACGCAGCTTGAACTCTGGAGTGATGCGCTATAAGAGCAGCTGCGGGGTCTGTTGTATATTTAACAAACTGATCGCTTCCAGTCATAGCCTTTCTTGTCTCTGCTAGGTCTTCAAGTATAGAAGCTACTCCCTTATTACCTGCATTTGTTTCATTCTTAACCGCCGCATAAAAGTCATTTATGTCTTGAGTAGTAAAACCACGAAGCCTACGTGCTTTATCTAAAGTAGGGCTCATATGTTTTAGGCCAGGGTTGGCAGATATAATATCGTTTAAGGTACTTTGAAGAACATCAAACTCTTTACCAGATACAATCCTAGGCATATACCCTAACGGAGTAGTTCCAGTAGGAAGAATATTATTTTCTAAAGCCACCCTACGAGTCGCACTTCTTTGCGAATCTAATAACTTAAATAGATTTTCTGCAGCATAAGACCTTTGACCGTGTTTATTTACAGACATAGGTTTAAGTACTGCTGCTCTAATCAAGCTACTTAACTGCGTAAGGTCTTCTCTAAAACCTTGTATAAAAGTTTCAGGAATATCTTTTGGACTAGAATTTAAGATACGACCTTGCAACTGTACATATCTATCGAGTACCCCTTGCCTTGCCCTAATCCTAGAAACTAAGTCTGCTAAACCTAAAACATCTGCAGGCTCGTCTCCAAAACTTCTACTTATAAAGTTATCTAAAGTAATATCTTCTCCGTCTTCCCAAACACCCAGCTTTTTAACTTGCTTCTGCATCGTAGGTTTAAATCTGTGGGCCACAGTAGCTGCATCAGGAACTGCGATTTTATAGTCGTCATCTATAATAGCACGTAACTTTATGAGTGCTTCTTCATCGTAACGCAAAGCATGGTAAGCATCTACTAAATCCATCTTAGTAACATTATCACCAAACATCTCTGCAGTTTTATAAGGCAGAAACTCTCTTACTACATCTCCATTACTTAAATCCTGTACATCATTTCTTTCAAGTACTTCCCAAATCTCATCCTTTTTAAGTCTGATAGATTGAAGAATTCCCATTTCTGCATTGACACCAGCTAAAGCTCCGTCTGATTTTCCGTAAAGATGGGTAGGGTCTATAGCTCTTAAAGGAGTTCCTTGAAGACTCTTGTTTGTATTAAAGTACTTAATGTTAGAGCTAAAGGACATTTCTAAAACATTCCCTGTATTAGGAATATGTACTACCGCATCTCCGTCTTGGTCTAACCATTTCCTGTTAGCTCCTATGTCTAAGTGACCACCGAATATAGTAGTGAACAAAGTTTTCTCAGGAGCAAGTCCGTACTTCTTAATTAACTCAGCCTCTTTCTCTGGGGCTATCTTACCTCCAGCATGAATTACGTTTAAATAATCTAAGTCTTCTGGAGAAGCTGCCTTAAAAATCTCTTCTGGTACACGTACTCTTCTAATACTTAAAGCTTCTACTAACTTCATCATATCTGCAGTGCCTTCCATCATAGGGTCAGCTGCTACTCCTTTTAAGAAGTCTAGTTCTCCATTAACCCTTTGACCTAAGAACTGATTTAACTCATCGGCCCATTGTTTTAAAGTAGTAGACCCATTTTCTAAGAAAGAAGTGAACGCGTGTATTTCATCTGGGTCCACAGTACTTCCTAATAAACTAAAGAATACCTTGTTAACTTTTTCTGAGGACCAATTTAGTTCTTTTTTAACTTCCTCTACCTGACTATAGAATCTTAATGACATAGCTTCTATAGCTTGTGAATGCTGAGCTTCTAACCTCCTTTGCATTCTATTAAGTTCCTCAGCTCCGTTAAGACCTAAGTCATTTTTAAACACTTTATTAAAAAATGCTCTGTGTTTTTTACCTCTTTTATAGGACAAAGAATCCTTTAACGTGTGATTTACCTTCATTAAATCTACGTCAAAATCTGCTGCTGTATCGCTGATTAAAGATAACTCTCTGTTACTAAGAAAAGTAGCCAACTCTGCTTTGAAAGCTTTAACTTGCTCGTTTGTTCTTAAATGTTTAGGACGCTTAGACAATAAGTCTCTAACTTCTCTAGGTAGAAATACATCTGTCTGTTCTTTTCCAAACCGACGTATAACCTCATCCATAAAAGTTATTCCATTATCTTCTGCTTTCTGTAGAAGTTCTTTAGCGAGTTGGTCCACGTGGTCAGACATAACTACTTCGTTTTGCCCCACACCTGTTTTAACTCCGTCTTTAGTTACCCAAGAATTATTGTAAATATTCTTTCCTATAGTGCTGTCTACTACCTCCCCACTGGAAGTCGTTATGGTAGAGGCAGCCCCCTTAGCCATATACTTAACAACCGCTGTAGCTACAGGACCTTCTTGCCAACCTTTCTTATAGTGACTAATCATTTGCTGAGTTAGTCCTACAGTTTTTCTAAGAGCAGGCACATTCTGAACAACAGGATCTGTTAAGTGAAGACCTATCTTAAGCGGTGTTTTATAAACAGCTCCTACAGTATTAAAGTACCACTTCATCCAACCACCATGCTTAGCTAAAAACTTCGGTGGGGCTGTGTACATTCCATAGAAGTCTCCTAATATAGGTAGGCCTACGCCCATTTCCCTTTTAGTTCTCTGAGCTAAGAAAGATTCAAGAGGGTCTTTAAGTAAGTCATCGTTTACCCAATCACCATCTAACTGCTTACGCAGCTTCCTCATATCATTTAATTCTTTTGGACTTAAAGATTTACCTAAAGCATTTCCTGCCTCATCGTAAAACCTACCACTAGCAATACCGTAATCTAAACCTTTCCTTAAATCTTTTAAAGTAGTAGTTTTAGATATGTCGTCCAAAGTGCTTAAGCTAGGATTTTTCTTAGCCATCTTAGCTACATTTTCAAACTTCCCTGCTCCATAATATGCAGCTTGTTGTATTGCTCTGGTACTATCTTTAAGTTGTGTCTGACCTTTCTTAGCCATCTTAGCTAGTTTCCTACTACTAGCTCCTCCCGACAAAGCTTTACTTGCATACTTAGCAGCTTTAGCAGGAGCTGTAAGAGCACTCGTAGCAAAAGATAAAGGGTCTGTAAGTACTGAGCCTGCAAACTGTGCCCAACCATTATCTCCAAACAACTCGTCTGCCATTACAGTATTCTTATTATCGAAGAACACACCAAATAAAGGTAACAACGCTGGGTCCAATAGTCCCTTCTCGCTCAACACATCTATGTTGTCGTCCTTCAGGGCTCTCCATACTCTCCACATAGGTTGTTGAATAACTCCAAATGTGGTATTGAATAGCTTATCTATCATACCCGGCTCCATGCCTGTTCTAGGTATGTAGTCTCCTGGACGGTAGTCTTCTTGATTACTCATTGTTATCCTTACGTACTGGTTTGTATCCCATAATTATTAGGTCTGCTAAATCAGTTTCGTTGTTTGCTGTTATAAGTTCGCCGTTCATACTTTGTAGTTGTGTCGGCTTAAATGTACTTTTTATTTGAGGACGTTCTTTGGGTTGATACTTTTTATCAGTTTGTTCGTATATTCCTCTGTTTTCCCAAAAACCAAACCCTGTTCCTAAAGAAGCTCTAATAGCTAATTGTCTAGATGGATGAACCATAGCTCGGTTACCTACGTTTTCAGGGTCTTGCATAAGAGTTTCCCATCCAGCATTAAGCTTAGCAATTTCAGAATCTGGAAAGCCTTTGCCTGTTAAATCTCTCATAACCTTAGCTGCGGTAGTTAGTTCTAGACCCTCTACTTGTTTATACACAGCTTCTATCGTTGCTTCCCTTTCTTCTTGAGTACTTTCTAACCAATGGTCAAAAGCTTCTTGTTCAGCTGGGGGAAGAGAAGGTCTTATTACCTGAGTAAAATAAGTGTTCATATAATCAACAACACCTGTAACATCTCCTGTACCCGCAGTCTCCATAGCATCTCTTAGTTCTTCGGTTATTAATACCCTAGTTTGAGGGTCCATGTTGACAGGAGTTCTTTCTGAAAAAGCTCCTCCCGCCATAGGGGCAGGGGGTGCTCCAGGGGTTTGAGGAGCATCAAAGTCTGCCCACAACGTATCCACTCCCGCATGTAAGTTAGCTTGTAAACCTCCTGGTCTCAAAAAATCTGCCGCTGTAAACTCTTTTGACTTCACTGTATTTCCGAGAATCATGTCTCTATTCATTGGAGAGTCTAAGTTTCTAATCTTTTTGTACAGGCTCTCTACTGCTTGTATATTACCTTTAGCCTTGGTTAATTTTTCTTTAGACAACTGTTTAGCCGTACTAAGAGGTTGATTAGGATTAGCACTTTCCCAAGTTTCCAAAGATTTTAAGGACTCATCTACCATCCAAGCTGTTCTTGGGCTTATGTTTTTAATAGATAAGTGCATTAGGTCATTAGTAGCCTGAAGATTAGCTGCTATTATTTGATGATCGTTTGTCTTATCTCCTGAAGGAATAAATCTTCCTGAAGCAAGATCCCACAAATCGGCATTAATAACGTTGCCATCAGAGTCAAACTTAGGTAATAACTCTGGGTCAGCTATTAATGTATAAAGCTTGTTTCCTCTAAGAGAATTAAGCATATACTTTTTAATGTTAGATACATCAGCTGGTGTGCCTCCGTGCATCCTATCAATTTGGTAGCCTCTAGCTGGAGATAAAGGGTCTGACCACATACTGAGGCCAACGTATGGTGTAGGTATAAAGTCTGAATTATTTATAAAATTTACAGCTTGATTAAGTCTTTTAGCTAATACATAATCGTCGTTGTTAGCTCCTTCGTACCAATCTAGTCTATTTAACTCAGTAAACCACGGGTTTTGCATATCACCTACACTAAGACTTTGAAGTATTCCTATCTCTTCAGGAGTGAAGCCATGACCTTCTAACTCTTCTGTAGACGCATTACTAAGATACCTCATTTCAGTGCCTATTATACTTATGGCATCAAGTAACTGACCTCCTATTACTTTAGTTCCTCCTGTAAGAGTAGGTCCTGTTTCAATTAAATCTTTTATTCCTACGTCTGGTCTTGTTACAGCCTCTGGTTCTTGAGTATTAAAACTTCCAACAGTTTTAGACGCAGCTTGTGCGTACATCTCAGAATTTTGGTTAGTTTGGTTTTGTAAATCTTCAACAGCCTCCGTAGCAAGACCTATTCCTCTTGCAGTTCTGTTATTAATCTCTTGCTGTAATTTTTTCTTAACTCCTTCCATCATGTTGTCTGAGAGAAGAGGTTCTTCCAACAAAAACAACGTATCTGTAAGCCCTAGGGATTCAAAGTCTTTTATAAAAGCATCTTCCAAACTCGGCGGTATCCCTGTTATTTGACCTGATTTATAGTCCAAGCCCCAATTTTTATTGTCATTTATAACTGCTTCTGCGTGATGAAAACCAAAACCTGGAGCCAAGTCATTGTTCAGTAGGTTATTCATACTACTCGTAAGTCTTGCTTTAAATGCTTCTCTTTCCCTTAAAGCTTTCATAGTAGTCTCTAAAGGGAATGAGGTCATGTTCTTTAACTTTGCAGATGCTGTAATAAAGTGTTGCCTTCTATTAGAATCTCTCCAACCCATACCTCCTGCTGTTGAAATGGCCTCTCTTTCAGCATCAGTCAATTCACCTAAGCCTGACAGGTTAAACCACTCTGATACTAATACCTTATCTTTTTCAGATACTCCTTGTTTTTTTAAAGCATCTAGTCCTTCGTAAGCGACTTGAGCAGCATTAGCATTAGCTACTCTATTAAGATGTACAGGATCTTTTTGAAGTTCTCCCTCAGCTATTTTTCTATCCCCTGAGCCCAACTGACCGTTTTCCCACATATCATAGTATTTATCTGCAGAAAGTGTCTTAGTCTCTTCTGTTCTAACTGCAAAAGCTTGAGCTTCAGAAGCAGCTTGCCCCGCATTAATTAAAGAGTTGTGTTGTTCAACCGCTCTAGCAAACTCCCTGTTGTTTGGTCCATAGTTTCCTACTATAGGATTTGA
>CEQA01030469.1_pt1 | contig 12074 bp, 21 predicted proteins | sample 530501 | NCBI WGS metagenome assembly CEQA01 (sample SAMEA2620227, study PRJEB7988) | marine metagenome | isolation source: saline water (ENVO:00002010), including
CTCGAAAAAGTAAAAGGTTTTTAGAAAAAACTAAGAACACTTTTCATGCGTGGCGTATGAGAAAAAAATGATTGTATTAGGCATTGACCCCGGTTATAGAAATTTAGGTATTTCTGTGGTCAGGCTACGTAAAGGAAAAGAACCAAATATTTTATACTCGACTAATTTAAATTTAGGGGATGCACATCAACCTCTAAATTTTGTTAAGTTATTATTACCGCGTTTAAACGCATTGAATAAAAAATACGGTATAGATGCTGTAGCTAGTGAATCACCTCCTTATATAATGAAGAGAGTAAAAACTACTGCAGGATTATGGACCGTCAGTGCAATAATAGCTACTTGGGCAGAATTAAAAGGAATATCATTTAGACACGCATCTCCTATATCACTAAAAAGAGCAACCGCACGTGTGCTAGGTGTAAAATTTGAAACCAAAAAGATGCCTAAAAAATCAGCTATCAAAGAAGCTGTTATGCAACTTTGCGATACTTGCCCTGATACTTCTCACGAAGCAGACTCTATATTAGCTGCTTTAGTTTTATATAGTAATTTAATACCGGATGAAAAAATCACTACGCCTTAGCTCACTTGCTTCTAAAGTAAAGTATCCGGGAATCGTAATAGATTCCTTTGAGATTAAGTCTATTCAAATAGCAGATTTATTTTGTCCTTGTAAAGTAGTGCCGGGTTTTGTAGAAGATTTAGTAGAGTCGTTTAAACGCGATGGCTTACTTAATCCGGTCATAGTTGTCCGGTTGTCTGTTGAAGATTTTTTAGAAGGGCGGGCAGAGAAACTAAAAAAATATTATCGACAGCGAATCCCAAAAAAACAGCAAACTATTAATGTAGTATGGGGGGGTAACAACCGGGTAGAAGCCGCACGTATTCTCGGCTTTAAGGCTATAGATTGTGTAATGATGCCCAACTTTGATATAGCGATGAAAGTCCAAGATAACCACAGAAACGAATGGAGCCTAGAGGAGGACGTTTAAACGATGCAACCTGCAAAAAAGAACAGTTCAAAAATTCAAAAACTTGATACCATTGAAGAGATGGCAGAAGCACGTTTTGGTAGTGTAGAAGGACTAGCAATCGTAAAAGAAACCACACTTGGCCTAGCTAAACACTATGCCGAACGGTTTAAACTTAATCCGGAGGACCCGGAAGTATCTTTAATTACATCCGCATTGGCGTTTACACGACATAAAGAATTTATGTTGTACATGGAACTTGAACGCGATTTGCATTCTAGGGTATCTAATCACCCGGACGAAAAAACAGGTTACGGTCAAGTATTATTCCAATCAGTACGCACCGGAGCTCACCGGGAAATAAACCGGGAGCTCGATAGGCTACATTCTAGGGCTTCTGTGTATCTAAAAGAACTAAAGGAGCTAAGTAAAGATGAGCCCTTGTCCTGACAAGATACGAATGTTAGGGTTTATTATCCCTATAATCCTTACAGAAGAACGCGATGACGTTTGGGGCGAATGGGACGGCGGTGCCGGTACCATAACGCTAAACGCTAAAGCGAGCGAGGATTTGCTCCAAGTAACTTTTTTACATGAGGCAATCCACGCAATAGAATCTTTTCTAGGTTTAAACATCAACCACAAAGACGTGTATTGTATATCCCAAATCTTATGGGTAATGTTTAAAGAGAACCCTGCTCTTACTGAGTGGTTCTTTCAGAATCTAAGAAAAGAACATTAGTAGCACATATCTATCACCCTTTTTTATCGAACTAACTTTGTGCAACTGTTCGCTATCGTGCACCACAACGCTTAAATAATGCTCTTCTGCGCGTACTTGTGCATCAGGTTTTACATAAAAAAACTCGCCGCCTTCATATTCTTCAGGAGGAGAAAGTAAACAAGACGCACCATACGTGCACCATGTCATGTGTTCTGTATCTCCTTTGTCATTATGAACAATATGACCTAGCTTTGTTTTTTCGATTTGCCAATACGCCGGTTCGTTTAAACGAATTTCCGGCACGTTCTTTTTTATTTCTCTGTAAACTTGTTGTACTACAGGGGGAAAATTATCAGCGAAAAGAAAAACATTACCTACATTTGTGGAATCTAGTAATGCCAAGGAGTACTCCTCGCTGATAACGTTTTTAAGAAGCAGTCTCAATTATTTTATTGGCGTCTTCATCTAGCTTTTCTTTCATTGCTCTGTCGTGCAATATAGCTACGCCGGTTAAAGCAATACGCAGCAAATCCATATTAGGTAGCTCTTGCATTGCTTCAACGATATTAAGTTTATCTATTTCTTCTTTTTTCTTTTTAGTTTTTTTCTTAGGCATTATTCAACAGGGGTTTCTTTGCAAACTTGTTTAAACGGGCAATAGCCGGGTTTTCCTCCTTTGCCGCAGTAAAAGTTTGCTTCTTCTTTGTGGCGATTTATAAATTCTACGCCGGGGTCCTGACCTGCAATAGCTTTTTCTAGGTTTCTTTTTAACCTTTCGATATTCCATTGCAGAATTTCAGGGGCTACAAGGCGAGTGTTTAAACGCGCTTGTAATTGGTCGCGGTTGATACCTGCGATAATTGCTCCGTATTTTTCAACGCCTAATGCTGAAGCATACGTAGACAACTGTGATACATAACCGAATCCATCCGGGTCATAATCAAAGATTGCTTTAGAGTGTTTTCGATAACTGTACCCACCCATCGTTTTAAAATCGACAAGCATTTTTGGACTTGCTTCTATAACTTCTTCAGGTAAATACTTAGCAGCCAAAGCAGGGTCTTCTATTTCAATAAGCATATCGACGTGGCCTTCATTATTAAAAGACTCATGGTCGTGTGGCCACCATTCAGGTAGCGCTACTTCATATTCAGTATGTACTTTAAAACCTAATGGTATTGCACTGAGTACAGCAGCGTAAGATAACTCGTGTAGTAAATGTCCTACAGCAAAAGTAGAACCAATAGTATCAGGCATTTTACCTGCATCGTGTCCTTGCAAAAAGAAGTACGCTTGTCTAGCGCAGCTTAGAAAAGAGGACGGTCGTATATAACGTGATTCGTTACGTTGGACAATGGAACTTTTTATACCGTCTACAGCTCTGTAAACGTGCGCATCGGCAAGTTTTGGCTGCATATTTTTTACGGAACGCCCATGTTCCCATACTGCAGATATAAACCTGCTCCAATCAGGAAAAAATTGTTCGGGTAATTTTGTGTCTTTAATCATAGGTACTTGGGGTTAGTTAAAAAGGGGGAAGCCCGGTAAGGACTGCCCCCAAAAACGAAACAAAACTTAGTTCACAGGCGTGAATCGAAACTCAGCCCATTTACCAAAATCGCCTTCCTCATGGAAGACGTTAGCATTTACACGTTGGCCAATCAAATCACGAGGTGTTTTAGTAACAGCCTCTTCTTTGTTTGTCCAAACTGCTTTAACCAATTTGGTGTAAACAGCACGTGAATTTAGGGGACGCTTATAGTTAATAAAGGTAGACAAATCACCATCAAATGTTGGGCAATCAAAGATAACTAATAGACGTGCTTCGACGCCTTTCTCTTTTTGCTTTTCATGTGGTTCAAATGCACGAACATCGGTGATTGTACAGTTAGGGTAGGAACCTTCAGGAGTCATAGCTTTTTTGCCTTCAAACTCTTCAGGTGTAATAGTAGCGTTAAGGATGCTATCCGGGTCAAATTCTGACATGATAATTATTCCTCTTGGGATTTATTAGAATGTGGCTTAGGACGATTGTCCAAGTCACGAAGTATTCCGAGCAAGTCGAGGTTGCCTTCTGATGCTAAAGGTTTAGCTCTCAAAAGACGCTCAACTGCGCCCGCCAAAGCTTCTCTATCTCTTGGCGGTCTATCACCCATTTCTTCTAGGGTTTCTCTGACTCTTTGGTCTATTAATTTACTTATACTTGTCTTACTCATTAAACGTTTCCCCACGTAATTCCTGCGGTGGCTTCTGCTTCAAATGATACGTTACGGAACTCATTATACGCATTATTAGCTGCATACTCCATAACTTCTTTAAGTTTTTCTCCTTGTAACATACCGGGTATTATTATTTCATCGTGTACAGAAAGTATAGGTTCAAGCCCTGCTTCTGATACAGCAACTAACGAATGCCTCATTAACTCTGCAGCTGAACCTTGTACAACAACACTAATAGCTGAACGTGTTTCTTCTCCTTGTAAGAATGGTCTTGTTCTGCCTGATATTGTTCTAGCTAAACCATAAGCTTCTGCTTCACGCCATACGCCTTCCATCCATTCGTTTAAACGTGGTAAATTTCTTTTGTATTCACTTAAAAATCTATTGGCTTCGTCGTATGTTGATTTTAATTCTATCGCTAATCGTTTTGCTCCCATGCCGTTTAAAATACCAAAGTTTACTGCTTTAGCTTTAAACCTTTCTTCCGGTTGTATATCTTCAACTTTTTTGCCTAACATCTTGGCAGCAACTTCTGTATGCGGGTCGCCTCCTGATGCAAACGCACTTAACAAAACTTCTTCGTTGGCCAAGGAAGCTGCAACTCTCAATTCAACCTGAGAAAAATCACAGGCAGTAACACCTGACCTATTTTCTGATGTCATACAATCACGTATACTCTTACCTAAAGCGCCTCTCTTAGGAATCTGCTGCAGGTTAGGACCTGAACAACTGAAACGCCCGGTCTTAGTTAAGGTTGTATTTGTAGACGGATATAACATACCGTTTTGCGCAAGTTTAGGTAATGGGTCTATGAATGCAGATTTTAATTTAACAGCTTTACGCCAATCTAAAACCATCTGTACTAAACCATCGCCTTTGTCTGCTAACTTTTGAAGAACAATTTTAGACGTACTTATATTTCCTTTAGCAGTTTTCGGTAGCGCTCTTCCTCTTGAAACTAACCATTCTCCAACTTGTTTAGGAGAATTTCCGTCCCCGTTAAATCCGGCGTGCCTTAATTTTCTATCCGCCTCGTTAATTAAACCGTTTAAACGAACATCAACCTTAGAAAGTTTTTCAGGTAGTAATCTTACTCCTCGACATTCCATCTCATAAACAGCTTTTTCTACTCGATAATCAAACTTACAGCGGTCCATTTGGAATCTTTCGGCCATTCTCCAAGTAGTGTAACAATCATCTGCTAAATACTTTTCTAAGTCGGATTCAGGAACCTCTGCAATCTTACCTTGCTTTAATAAATCAGGTGTTGCTATCTTCTTCCATCCATTCATCTTTGCAATGTGGTCCATAGATTTTCTACCTGCAGTGTTATTAAAGTAGCAAGCGTTTAAAGTATCTTCCCAACAAACTTCAGGTTGTAAGTTTAAAGCATGTAAATCAAACTTTAGATTGTGGCCTACGAGGGTTAATTTTTTAAGGTACTTCTCTAGTTCCCAATCGTCGTAATCTTTACGTTCAACTATCAAACAGAAAGCACTTCCGTAAGGCATTAAACCTATAAATTTAGCCTCATTCTTTGCGTTAGGACCTTTGACCTCTAAACCATCAGTCTCTGTATCCATGACCCATTTCTTATCTTTACCTTTGACCAATAAAGCAATCGTATCTTCTTTGTTTAAACGTAGTATGCTAATCATCCGCCTAGCCCCACTAATATTGTTTTAAATACAGGTATCTTAATCCCCGTATCAGCTTCAATAAAACCTTGTTCTTTAATATCTTCTTTCATTTTTTTCGTTGGTTCAATTTCTGATTCAGAATTAGGCTCAGTAAAAAGTAAAGTCTGCACCAAAAAATATTTTTGATTCAATACTAAAAACTCAATTAGGTTAGGTGTAAAAGATATTATAGGTACAAACTTCTCGTCTTTAAGTAAAACACCTATTACAGGAGGAGCAAAACTTGCACCCCGGTTACGCATTTGGTAATACGTATTCAAAGACTCATCTTTTTCGTAATCTTCATGCGTTTTTAAACGTTTAAACGCGCCGTGTGAATCCTCGTTGATTTCAACAAAGCTCCACAAACCACGTGTTTGACCTGCTCTAGGTTTGGTCGTATCATATTTAACTTTGCCTTTAGCATAGGAAGGTAAACATAATTTAGGTATTAATGCCGCACCGGCATAATCTGTATTGGTCTTGTTTCAGACAGGGGTTTTTTTCTTTTTGACTATAGGCATAACTAAATAGGTAATCGAGCTTTAAGAGTAATAGGTATGTGTAAACGTTTTCTTGCTCGTGTAAGCATAACGTATAACAATCGAATTGTTTCTGTATCGCGTTCTTCTAATCGTCGAATAGCTTGACGCGACCAAGGGAGCAAGTAAACATCATCTGCCTCTGCTCCTTTAGCGGCATGGCCGGTTGCTAAGACTAATTCTTTGTCTGCGTTAGCAACTGTTGGCACAATACCGGTTCGGGCTAAATTCCAATTACGAAACGCTTTAGCCACAGCCCGCCTAGAGTAACCTAAAACTAGGCCACGAAAGGGTTTAAGGTTATGGTTCCAAGTCAAAATATCTGTTCGGTGTTCGGCGCGGAATGTGCTCGAAGGTCTTTTATAATAACTACTCAGGACCCTAGACGCAACTGAAGCAACCGGGTCGCCTACTCGGTACCCTTTTTCCATCACTTCTTTTTCTGCGGCACTTGTCCATACAGGAGGTAATGCTCCTCCTAACATACCTTTCGACCGAGCAAAGATAGACTGTCCGGGGTCACCGTAAGCAGTCGCATCACCATCTTCTCTTAATAATCCCATACAAGCTCTTAATTCTAACCAACTCATATCTTGGGCTTCGTCAATAGCGATGTGTTTAAACGTCGGCTCGCCCTCGACTAAAGGACAGCCTGCTTCTACCCAACGAGCTAAAGGTAACGTATATTTAAGAGGGCCTTTCGGTGTCTCGCTCCATAAATCAAATGGAGGGTCCCCCGCACTCCACGCATGTAAATTCCTTCCCAACATATCTTCTCTCTGTATCGGAAGATTCGACGGTGCGTCCATCTCGTACTGAGTCAGCGCCGGGTCGAACAGGTGGTGGATTTTCCGTTGTCCGTATGAAGAGTTCACTGTTGAACCCATCATCCTCGTTCCCTTCGCGAAGGGTGAAACATGGGGCCAAGAAAGTGAGTAAATCGTCCCACTCGTCAAATGTGAAGCGCGACTCCTTACCACAGCCGACGCATCGTTTGTATATGTCAGCACTGCAGAATCCTTGTCCCACGTCTTCGCCGTCTCTATTATTCTTCGGGTCTTGCCCGTTCCCGGAGGGCCGTCTATTGTTTTTAAACGCATCTCGCATCAAAATATTTTTTCGGGTTTATAGTTATATCAAGGTTGTTTAAAAGCTCAAACCTTGCGTTATCAAAAGGCACTTGGGGCGTTAGCCACTCATGCAATCCCTGCATTACAGCCGGGTGGTTTAAACGTTCGTAATTAACTACGTATACATTATCATTATGTTTTATGTGTTCATGAACGTTATGTAAAGCACGTAATTCTTTATCTACGTTTTCATTAAATAGTCTTTCACAAGAATAAGATACCTCATCAAAGTCTCTTTCAATAAGTGCAAATCTTGCTCTAGGGAATTGTTTGTTTAAACCTTCATACCACCAACCATTTACAGAGTCAGCGGAGCCGTAATACCAACGACGTTTAAACCAATCCGGTCTAAAGGCATCACCCGAATGAAGTACTTTTTTCATTCCTTGGCTATTATCACAGAATCTTGACGCATCATGTACGCATATAGATAATTCGTGTGTAAACCAATTAGATAACCAAGCGGTACGCGACCGAGGTAATCCCATAATAAAAAAGTAATTACGAATCCTCATGAAAAGTTATTTTTAGTTTACTGTTACTTAATTTTCTAGCTATTCCTATCCAATTTTCTTCATTAATTGAATTGTTTATTTCGCTTGCAGCATCTGATAAAGCAGACGATAAAGCATAAGAAAGAAAGCGTGTAAACGCCAACTGTAAAAATTCCGCTTCAAAGCTTTTATATTCATCGAGGGTATATTGACAATACCTATGAAATTTCGCGATATCTATATGATTTTCGTATTCTTTTGGAATTTCTATTTGGATTTTAGGGGAAAGGGTTGCAGTATTATTCTTTTGTTCTGACATAGTTCTCGTATTGCGCTCCACAATATTCTTGGGTTTCTAGTGTTAATTTGTTAAGGGGACAGCCCCATACTTTTTGCCCTGACCTCATACCAACTAACGACTTTTGCGCTAAGTTCTTTGAGACAAGGCGTTTACCTTTAGGTATATCCCCTATTTGTGTTAGCAAAGTTTCTTGTAACATAGGGGGTATAACTAAAGAAGGTGGTTCAACCTCAGTAAGAGGCCAAACGATAAATGCGGTTGCTGCTCCGGCAGGGCGTTTCTCAGTCCAAGCTTCAAGGAATAACCTATCGCCTGCTGATATACGCGCCCATTCATCGAGCAGTTCCCAAAATCTTTCTTCAGGTGGAATACCTAATTGGTCTACCGCTTTCTCTGTTTGCAGCATATACTCTAATACTTTGCTCCAACCGGGTTGTATAAACAACGGAGAACGAGCAACTGTATCGGGGTCCGCTTGTGTCAAACGTGTTAGCGTAGGAAGAATTTCTTTTAAGTCCTTTAAACGCACTAAGCGATTTGCCTCGTGTCGTCGTTTAGGTGAACCTCCTAATCCTGCTAACCATTCCCGTGTCTTACCTGACGAATCTCTGATTTCAACTAACCAAGGAACCGCAGTAAATACTCCTTCACATTCAGCTTTAACATCAGTAACTGAAGGATGTTTTTCTCTTGCTTGATACTTTTCACCGTTCTTAGTACCGGTTTTAAATCCGGATATAACTGTAGTTTTAAACTCTCTTAAAGTAAACTGACCTAACTTAGGTGATAGTATCTCCCAAAGTCTATTAAGAATATCATCAGGGATACCTTTGGCCGGGTGTACTCTGCCTAATACTTGTGCAATTTTAGCTAAAGCATTGTTCCTATCTCCTTCAGGAAAATCGGGTAACAAATCTAAGGTGTCAAGAAAGTGTGCAACTTCTGTAGGAACATTTCCCTCCTCAGTTTTACCTTGCTCTTTTCTCGCACGTATTCTCGCCATGAGTGTAGAACTAGGTTCGGGTAACTCTTGAATGTTTAAACGTCCTTTGTATGGCGCAACCCTTCCATGTTTATTTATAACAACGGATTCAGGTAACATAATTAACCGGCGATTCTTTGCACTAGCTCTTACTTCTCCCTTTACTCCGTTACCAAAATCTACTGTGGCCGGTAGTCTTTCGCCTTGTACATCATCAGGTAGTTTAAACCATAAATGCCAACCTCCGCTCGCCGTCTCGACTATACCTAAACCTTTAGGCGGTTCCGCATCCGGAGATAAAGTATGCCATATAGAGTCAAAGTCTGCTCCGTAAGTATCTAAATCTAATATTAAAACCTTAACAGGGTCGCTAGATTGAGGACACAAAGCTGCTCCGGTAGAGTTACCACTGTTAAGTAAATGTGCATTTAACAATTCATGGTCCTTATTCTGTATAAACTCGTCCCATTTTTTACCTCCTATAGAGGTGGGAAACTTTTGTTTGTTCATAACAGGGAATACCCAATAACCCTGCTCACTTAAATTAATCCAAGTGTCTTTCATTAATACCTCCAAAGATTTCGCCCGAGACTATACGCCAACATTGGGCTGTGTAAACGCCCCATTTATCGTTATGGGGTTCAAAAGATTCTAAGTCATAATTTTTCCAATCTAAGACGTGGCCCCATTCATGAACGAGTAATAACAATGCAGTAACAGCATTTATCTCTTCGGTATTAAGGATACGTATTAAAAAGTATTTATCATTTGGCCTAGATGTAATAGCTAACGCGTTACCGGGTAGCTTGTTTACACGCTTAATCCTAACTTTACGCCCACATTGAGGTGGTAGTAATGCTTTGAGTAAACGTGCAGAACGCCAAAAGACTAACCATCTGTTCTTATCTTTTTCTTGCCTTTGAAAATGCTTTGATAGCTCTTCTGAGGATATTTGATAATGTAGTTTCTTCTTCATAAGCGATTTGTTCGAGTTCTCTGTATTCTTCATCTGATAATCTAGCTTCTATTCTGTGGTTTCGCGCAACCGAGCGTTTTTGTCTTGGTGTCATGGTACCTCCTATTAGTAACCTTTCGACGTATTAAAATCGCGTAACACCCGGCTACAAAAGCACTTACGGCGAAACGCCTAAAAAAAGCATTCGCGGAGCAAGTCGATTCAACGCTGAGTGATACAACGGGAGAAAAAAAATCACTTCAACGCCAAAAACGACGTAACCCCGCAAATGCAAAGGATTTAAGAGCAAACGAATATGTCGAAACCTCCCTTATACTCCGGACGATTTCTTATCCACATTCATTCTACGGCTTCGTTTAAACGCCTTCATTCGAGCTTGTCTAATAGCCTCCTTAGAGACTCTTTTTTCAATCGTAGCCATCAAAATCTCGACTACCCAATTTTTAGGGTCTTGATTCGACTGTGCTGCGGCTTGTCTAGCAAGCAACTCGATATCGTGCGGTAACTTTATAACCATATTTCTCATGGTACTAACTCTCCTAGTTTCGGGTCAAGTCTTTCTGCCTTTTTTCGTGCTCCACGATTTCTTGCATAGCATTATCTAGGGTCCATTGCCAATTTAAACACACAGCACCTTCCGAATCTTTATCCCAATCAGGGTCTTCGGTATTGCCTTCGGGCATATAATAGGTATCAAACCCACCATAATTTCCTTCTTCAACAAAATACGTAATAACATAATGTCCACATTCGGATTTCCATTGACCCGGGTCATAATCCCATGTCCCCGTTTTAGTAATATTGATGAAACCTTCTATCTCCTCATATTTATCAATAACGCTAACCATTAGACTTAGCCTCCTTTGCGTCTTCAATTTCTTGTCTTAGACTATCAAAATCAGGCAGCTCAAACTCAGGGTCTGTATCCCACAAATCATCAGGGTGTATAACCTCCGACTCCATGCAGTGCCAACCATGTTTATCTTCCCACCAATTCTCGTCTTCTAAAACTCTAACAGCAAGTTCCTCACCATCAAGGCTTTCTATCTCATAGGCTTGGTCCTCTAAATCGCGGACACTATCACCTTCTAACTCTACAAGTATCTCAGTAGTATAAGGAACAAACTTACGTAAAGTAACAACCATTTCAGCATATACTTTTTCTTCACTCATTGTTTTCCTCCTTATGGAACCCTTGTGGAGCAATAAGCTTATTCAACTGTTCAATGCCTTTCTTAACATGACGGTCCTTATAGGTAGCCATCCAATACTCAACGTATTTAAACGCATCTTGTTTGTTTAAACCAAAATGTGCCATCATAAAGCGAGGTGCTTCATACATGTTATGGCCTCCGGATTCTCGAAAGTCATCTAACCATTCGAGGTGGTCATCTTTTAGCCCTTTGGGCTTCTCAAAAAATTCAGTCATATCTATTCTTGGGGTTTATGGAGCTCGTGATAACAAGCGTCCTGAAAAGCGGTATCTTCAAATCCAAATTCATGGATGAAGGTTTTTTTCTCGTAGTCTCGACCTGCGAGCTCTACTCTAGTATCTTCAAACTCGATTGCATCAAGCTCGAACATAAATTCCGGAGGTTCACCCGGACAATCATAGGTATCATCTGTTCCCGGGTTCGCTAACATTACATCAACGTCTAAACAAACCTCTAAATCAGGCAATACCTTTGCAAGTTCTTTGAGACTAATATTTACGTCATAGTCTTCCACATGACGGGCTAAATCAGCCAAATCAATCTGTATAAACATAGTCCTCCTAGATTATGTGGTCATCAGGCATAAGCCCTTCAAATGGATTAGGATTAATATCCTTTAATAAGTCATCATACGTAAGAGACTTTACTTCTATTTTGTAGTAACGCTCTTCTATATCCTCTAGTTTACCATCACTAACTTCTTTCATTAGCCACGCTAAACAAGCCGGAGTAACGTACGGGATTGTACATAAAACATCAAAATCCGGTTCCCCGTCTTCATCAATTTCCTCACTTACACGTTCATTAAGAATCTGTACTTCAGCGTCTTCTGAGGTCCA
>CEQA01004075.1_pt1 | contig 12046 bp, 15 predicted proteins | sample 530501 | NCBI WGS metagenome assembly CEQA01 (sample SAMEA2620227, study PRJEB7988) | marine metagenome | isolation source: saline water (ENVO:00002010), including
TGATAACTTTAAGATCATACCAATTACGAGGTTGATCAAAGAGAAATATCCAGACTCTATAGAATTAATAGGGATCGATGCAGGAGAAAGTCATAGAGCTAAAAGAGTAGAGGATCCAGAAACAGGGGAGATGATCTACCTATACCCAAATAAAGAATATCCTCTGATCGACTGGGATGTAGATCGAGAAGGATGTCGTAGGATCATTAAAGAATACGGATGGCCTAACCCTCAAAAGTCAGGGTGCTACTTCTGTCCATTCCAAAGTAAAAAAAGCTGGATCGATCTTTATCATAACTCCCCCGATCTGTTTAATAAATCCTTAGAATTAGAGATCAACAGTAAAAGGTTTCCAGAATTTCCTTTATTTGTAAGAGCTAAACCTAACAGGCTGGACTGGTTAAAAAGAGAGATCGAAACTCAAACTAGTATATTTGATTACGGAGAAGCATGTGAGATCCCTGAAGAAGATGATCCTATACCTTGCGACTGTTATGATGGTTACTGATCCGTCCGATCTGGATCTGGAGTTTTGGAGTTGGTGGGATCAGTTATCTGATTGGGAAAAGGATCAAGAGATCGGTAGGTAATACACTTATATGCCCCTATACAATATTATATTATGTCTGAAACATATTTACTAACGATCACGGAAGAGTATTCTGAAGATTGGAATAAATTTAAGGATCATGCAAAAGAGAATAGATGGACTGTCGCAGATCTCTTAAGGGAAACGATCAGAAAGCAAGTGGAGGAATTAAGATAATGTATAGAGTAACCAAGACGTATGGTAACGAAAAAGGCCTATCCTGTGCTTTTAGACAATGGAGAGCGCAATCACACTGTAGGCTAATTCATGGATATAGTTTAGGATTTAGAATAACTCTCGAGGCAGAAGAGTTAGATGAAAGGAACTGGGTATATGATTTTGGAGATATGAAATTCATAAAAGAATTTTTAGAAAAGAACTTTGATCACGTTTTAGCCGTAGCTGAAGACGATCCAGAAAGATCGACCTTAGAAGCTTTAGGATCAGAAAAGAGAAGGATCAAAGATATAGCAAATGTTAGGATCTTTGGGAATGTAGGATGTGAAGCCTTTGCTGAATATGTTTTCTCTTATATTTGGACTAAAGTAGATCATGAGACTAAAGGAAGAGTAAGATTAGTTTCAGTGGAATGCTTTGAACATGGATCCAATAGTGCAATATATGCGAGGAAATTATGAAAGATAAAGACATCTGGAGTAAATTATACAGAGTTGTTTTAGTAGATAAGAAACCCGCGATCTTTGAAACTTTACAAGGAGAAGGAAGATGGCAAGGAACACCAGCAACCTTTCTCCGTTTAGGAGCTTGTAACTTAACTTGTGACTTTTGCGATACTGAATTTAATACATGGGAACACATGACTACAAAAGAGATCGTAAGTCTTTTACCTAAACCCAAACATGTAGTCATTACAGGTGGAGAGCCAACACTCCAAGACTTAGGGCCATTGATTTCAGCTTTACACCAATCTGACAAATATGTTTCTATCGAAACAAACGGCACACGAAGGATCCCTAAAGAATGGAACGTTGATTGGATTTGTTGCTCGCCAAAAGATCGTTGGTTCTCTGCCCCCCTTAAAATTGAATATGCAGATGAAGTCAAAGTAGTAATAGGTAAAGACGAACCTATACCGCTACACTATAAGGATCAGATCCCAGCTAAGCATTATTATGTTCAACCTATCAACCATGAAAACGAAATAGATCATGAGGCTTTGAAGTGGGCCTGTGATCAAGCAATAAAGGAGGGATGGCAATTATGTGTCCAGATGCACAAGCTACTAAACATAGCATAGTTAAAAATTTAATTGAAGCCATCGGTGACGATCCAGAAAGAGACGGAGTCCTTGAAACTCCTGATCGGGTAGTCAGATCATGGAAAGAGATCTTTAGCGGTTACGATCAGGATCCTAAAGAGATCTTAGCTAAAAGGTTTCAAGATGTTGATAATTATGACCAGATGATAGTGCTTGATGGTATCGAATTTGTCTCACATTGCGAACACCATTTGCTAACGTTCTCAGGAACGGCGACCGTTGCTTATTTGCCATCAAGCACACAGGGAGTAGTAGGACTTAGTAAACTGGCAAGGCTGGTTCATTGTTTTGCTAATAGGTTACAGATCCAAGAAAGGATGACACAGCAGATCGGGAAAGCATTAGTTGAAGAACTTGATCCATTGGGTGTAGGGGTGATCGTAAGAGGATCACATAACTGTATGAAGATTAGAGGGGTGAAAAGTCACAATAGTAATATGACAACTTCATTCCTATCAGGGGTCTTTAAAGAGGATCCATCAGTAAGAAAGGAGTTTTTAGAACTATGGAAAAAGCATTAGTAGTATTGTCAGGAGGTCAGGACTCAACAACTTGCCTTCATTGGGCATTAAACAGGTATGCCGATGTCAGAGCTATAACATTTGACTACGGGCAAAAACACAGGATCGAAATAGAACAGGCAGAAAAGATCGCCGATCTTAATAATGTGGAATGGGAATTAATTAAGATCCCATCAATGGCAGGTAGATCACCCCTTACTAATCCAGATGAAGAGCTTGGTAAGTATGATGATGTAGATGATCTTCCAGAAGGAATAGAACCTACTTTTGTTCCTGCACGTAATTTGATCTTCTTATCTATTGCTGCAAATAGGGCTTCTGCATGGGGGGCCGAAGCGATCATTACAGGAGTATGCCAAGAAGACTTTGGAGGCTATCCCGATTGTAGAAGAGTATTTATTGATCATTTAGAATATACGATCCTATCTGCTTTGGAAGGTGTAGGTGAACCGATCAGGATCCTAACTCCTTTAATGGATCTAAGTAAAGCAGATTCAGTTATATTGGCAGATAAGGAAGGGGCGTGGGAATCTTTAGCATTAAGTCAGACTTGTTATGAAGGATCACGGCCACCATGTGGTCATTGTCATGCTTGTCACTTAAGACAAAGAGGGTTCAAGGAAGCAGGGCTTAAGGATCCATTACTTCAATGAAGATCTATTTAGCAGGTAGCGAGTTCTTCGGCCCGATCCTCGATCAAGGAGGAGCTAAGAATTGTTTATTTTCTTTTTATGCCTACTTTAGATATTCCAGAAGGAAGTCTGCTCTCAGATCCTTAGATAAATATATATCAGAAAATAGAGGTATGAACTTGTTTATGGACAGTGGAGGCTACTCGGCTTTTACTTGCGGGGCAGAGATCGATCTCGATCTTTATTGTGCTATGATTAAAAAGTATGAAGATGATCTTACAGTTTATGCCCAACTGGATGCAATAGGGGATCCAAAGAAAACCCAAGAGAATTTAGAATATATGGAATCAAAAGGTCTTTCTCCTCTCCCCGTCTTTCATTACGGATCAGATTTTGATATACTTCGAGGTTTAGCGGAGAAATATGATTACATAGCTCTTGGTGGGTTAGTTCCATATGCAAAGGAAAAGAAGCGATTAAAACGGCATTTAGACTCATGTTTTGCGATCATTAAGGATCAGTGCAAGGTTCATGGCTTTGGGATGACTGGAATGGAGATCCTTCAACGCTACCCTTGGTATTCAGTAGATAGCACGGCTTGGCTCGGAGGATCGAAGAGAGGAGAGTTTCATACCTTTGATCGTGGCAAACTTACATTTAAACACACATTAAGCAAAGAAGATGTTTCACTACAAAGTATTCCTTTAATGAGAAAAGGAAAAAGAGATCAGTCATGGAAACTACGATCCTTAGATTGTATTAAGGAATGGCTTAAGGTAGAACAGTATGTTACAGACTTATGGAAGAAACGAGGTATAACTTATGAATAAAACACAACTAGTAGAAATGGATATAGAGGATCTGATCCCTGCGGATTGGAATTATAAAAGCGATGGCACTCCCGAGCAGATCGAAAAACTATGTAATTCGATCAAAGAGGACGACTCAGCAGGAGTAGTAGCAGTAAGGGAATTAGATGGGAAGTTTGAGGTAATAGATGGTAATCATCGTTTACAGGCTCTTAAACAATTAAAATGGAAGAAGATCCCTTGTGAGAACTTTGGATCAATAAGTAAAGGTAAGGCTGTCACGATCGCAAGAAGAAGAAATCATAAATGGTTTGAAGACGATCTGTTAGCTTATGCTGAACTTTTTAAAGAAGAAGTATTACAAGAATATGACATTGATCAATTAGAAACGTTTATGCCTGAGACTAAAGATGAGATGTTAAACCTTGAAAATATATTAGAGTTTGATTGGGATCAGTATAACTTAGATGAGAAAGGATCAGAACCTAAGGATCCTAAGATGATCGAATGTCCACATTGTGGGGAATCGTTTGAGGGTTAATGCCGATCAAACACACTGAAGCCACAAAAGAAAAAGCACGTTATTATTATTTGAACGGGGAATCGTTTACGTTCATTCAACGATCCTTAAAAGAAGAATTTGGAATATCATTAGCGAAAAGCACACTATCAAGTTGGAAGAAACGCTATCAGTGGGATCAGAGTAAAGCGAGGATTCGTGAGGAGATCGCTACCCAAACCGAACGGAAAGCTACGGATTCGGTGTCTCGTAGGTTGAAAGTGTTAGATAATTTAGAGATCCAATTTATAAAGAAGCTCAGTTTGTTTAAGGGTAAAGATGTATTGGATATTAAGCCCGATGAATACATTAGGATCATAAGGGAGGCGGAAAGGCTACAGGATGCCTTAAACGCAAAGGATCTTATAGTAAAACAAGTATCTGAGAAGCTACCGATCGCTATGAAGGACGCTGGACTAACACAAAAGCAGATCAATGCTGTAATTAGGAATTGGATCGAGGAGACGAAAGAAGTATGAGTTTTAGGATCATAGATAGTAAAACAGGAGAAGTAATAATAGATACAATGGACATAACTCATTTGATGGATCGGTTAGATTATTTTGAACATGTAGAAGAACGACCTGCGAAAGAGATCGTTCCTCGTATTTCCGATCTCGGAGAAGAAATGAAGATCACGGGAGAGAGACCATCTACGTTCTTAAAAGGTAAAAAAGAATATGAATGAAAGTGAAAGCGAGATCATAGATGCTTTCAATGGATCCTTACTGGATCATATTAAACAAGAACATTTACCTTATCTTGCTTTTGCTAATGAAGTATTAGAAGACTTCATGAGGTTAGAACCATCCAAGTTTCATCCTTTAGCTTCTATGCATGAAGAATGGTTTGACACGATCGATAACAATACTTACAGTGGGATCCTATGTGCAAGGGGACATTTGAAAACTACATTTATTTTAACTTATTGCGCTTATATGATGGCCAATAACCCTAATTTTAGGGCTTTATATTTATCTGCAACAATAGATCAGGCCTTAGATAAGTTAGAACAATTTGAGGAGATCTCTCGAAGAACCTTTTGGTTAAGTCCTATGATTAAGGATCGGCAGGATCGGGGAGGCTGGAGAAGAGGAGCTAAATACTATAAGAATGGATCACGTATTCAAGCAGCTTCAGTAGGTAAAGCACTAGAAGGCCCACACGTTCACTTGATCATATTAGATGACGTGATCGCAGAGTTCCCACGGATCAGTGATGAAAAAAGCATACATTATATTAGAAGAGTTGTGATGCCAATGAGACTTCCTGAAGGGAAGATCGTTTTGATCGGAACTCAGAAAAGGATCAATGATGCAGCGGACTGGGTTACTAAGTCTAAGGAATGGGGATCAGTAAGACATCCTGCTTTGTTAGAGGATGGATCGCCCCGATGGAAAGAATATTGGACCATAGATCGTTTAATGAAAGAGAAGGAGACTATGGGATCACGGGCCTTTGAGTCTGAATACTTATTAAATCCGATTGATCCAGAAAGCGCATTGATCACATGGGAAGTGATCGAACCTTGTTTGGATCCTAATTTAGAGATGGGAGTGATCCCTGAAGGATGGGAGATCCTAATGGGAGTGGATCTCGCTGTAGGTATAGATCAGCAGAATGATGAAACTTCTTATTGTGTATTGGCTTGGAATAGAGATACTAATGATCGGCAGATCGTTTATCAATGGACAGGTAAAGTATTAGCAGAGGGAGAAGGATGGTTAAGAAAACAAGTAGAGAATATTGTATCTTTATCGGATCAGTATAAACCGACTAAGATCATGATCGAAACAAATGGATTTCAAAGGTTAGTAGCTCATGCAGCTGAAACTTTAGCAGGTCTCCCAGTAAGTAAACATAATACTGGATCGGAAAAACATCATGGACAGATCGGGATCCCTGCGGTAGCTCTAAGAATGGAACAGGGACATTATAGGATCCCGTGGCATAGATCAGCTCAGACGAATAAGAAAATAGGATCAAAAAAACTAGTAGATGGACTTATGCAATTAGTATGGGATGATAAGGGGAGGTTAGATGGGCATACGGCAGATGCAGTAGTATCGCTGTGGATGTGCGAGTTAGCAATTCAGGAGATCGAATCTAAGAGGTTATCCTTCACTTCATGGGAGAGTTTTTGATCGTGCCTACTGAAAACGATCTCTTAAGGATCATTACTTTTTTTACGTTATTTTACATTTTTTTATACCTTTTCTTTAAAATTGTTACATAATAGTATTAGCGTTATACTTTTATAATAGGCTTCTAACTTAGTGTTATGGACAGAAGAATTGATCTCTTTGACACAGCTCATATGTTTCTTTGTGATCACCTTTGTCTCTTCTGTCCAATTTGATAACTATGGTAAGATTAGAACTTCGTAAATTTGACACCTCCGTAAAGAAGGACATTAAAGACCTTGCGAAGTTGCATGGAGTATCTATGACTAAGATCGTAGAAAGAACGGTTAAGATCTATACAAAGAAACCCGAAATGAGGGATAAGCTTAATAGATACAGACGCAGTGACCCAGAGTGGTAATATGGGTTTCTTCGATCGTTTCAGAGCTACGCCAAAAAAGAAGTCAGGGATCCAAGACTATTTAGATTCTAATTTAATTAAAGAAGCAAGGACTCCTACGTATGATTCGATTGCAGCAGAGTATTCTAATGCTCCTGATAAAATGGATCCACCCTACGATCAGTTTTATTTAGAATACCTATCAGATAATTATTCACATTTAAGATCAGTAATTACTAAGTTAGCATCTCAGACCGTTTCTAAAGGTTGGATCTTAGAACCGATCGTAGATGATCCTCAGGAAGTTCAGTTAGAAGTTGTTGAAAAGTTATTAAAGGATCCATCAAACGGAGACTCAGATATCTCAGGAATGGAATTTTTGAAAGCGATGGTAAGGCAATTAGAGATCTTTGACGATTGTTGGATTTCTATAGTTTATGACTATATTAGGGATGAAAGTAACCAAATTGTAGGAAAGCAGGTTAAACAATTATGGATCGAAGATACTAAGAAAATGAGATTTATGACAGATCGTTATGGAAGGTTTCAGGATCAGTTGAGAATGAATCCGATCTCAAGAAGGATCACTTCTGAGTTATATGATCCAGATGATGGATCCTTAACAGTTCCAGTAGCTTATGTTCATGAGGATGAAGAAGATGGAGATATTCCTTTCGCAAGAGATGAGATCATACACTTCAATAAATATTCAGCCTCAGCAAGACTGTATGGTCAATCTCCGATCTTAGGATTAGCAAGAAAGATCGAAACAGGTTTAGCTATTGAGAAGTATCAAAATAAGATCTACAGGTTAGAAAGACCTCCTAAAGGATTTTTAGATATTCCTAATGTGGATGAAAAAGGATTAACGAGACTTGGAGAGTATATTGCAGAAGAGACAAAACGCAATCCTAACTTTGTCCCGATCATAAGTTCAGGAGAGGCTTCCTCAGGAGCTAAGTTTGTTCCTGTTATGCCTAACATGTCAGAGTTAGAGATGCTTCCTTACTTAGAGAAGATCAACGGAGACATAAACGCAGCTTATGGAGTTATGCCTTTAGCAGTAGGAGACACTTCAGGAATCGGAGGATTAAATGCAGAAGGTGAACAGATCACTATGATGGACAGAACGATCATGGAAACACAAGAGTGCATTGAATTAGGATTTGCCAATAAGTTATTAGAGTTAATGAAGATCACCGATTATGAATTTAAGTTTGCAGAGATCAATGAAGAGAATGAACAGATCAAATTACAAAATCTATCTATGAAAGCAGATATAATAACTAAATTCCAACAGATCGGAATTGAGTTGGATCTCGATCCAGATGGAGAAATAATCTTACCAGAGGTGATACAATCCCCTTCGATGGAGTCGCAGGAGGAAGCGGAGCCAAGAGAACAAGTGGATATATTTCAACCCTAAGGAGGGATCTCCGTAGGATCATAAATGATGAGTTCCGATCCCTACGATCTTATACTAAACTAAGTGAGATCAAATCCGCAGTTGAAGATATACTACTTGGTCTTAAAGCTAAATTTGTAGAAGCGATCCATGAAGATGCTAATAGATCCTATGAGTTTGGGTTTCGTCAGGGAGCTAAAGACGAGGGAAGTAAATTAAAGAAAGCTGATTCAGAGGCAGTAACGATCAACTGGAATTTAGAAGATGCAAGGGCAAGGGATGAGATCACTCGAGGAGGGCTGATCCTATCAGATAGTTTTTATGATGATACTAACAGAGAGATCCAGAGAGTTATAGCACAGTCGTTTGGAGAACAACGATCGATCCCTTATGTAGTTAATGAATTAAGATCAGTAGTTCAAACGGAAAGTTGGAAGCTTACAAGGATCGCAAGGACTGAAATAATTAATGCAGCTAATGAAGGAAAGTTAGCAGGATATAAAAGGGTAGAAGCAAAAAGGAAATTACTATACGAACAGGGTAAGATCAAAAAGAAACCGAAGGATCTAAAGTATACTCTGATCGTTGCCTTCGGATCCAGAACTTGTCAGGCACATAGGGAGATCGCTTCTCGGATCCCAGCAGGTGGAATGAGGTTAGACGATCTTATAGAATTGCAGAATGAGATCGGGGCAAGGCATGGAATGAGATTAACTGGCAATGCTTTACTTCATCCTAACCAGCGAACAGTTATATCGAGGGTTGTATGAGGGAAATAGATAGAATGCTCTTAGAGGATCTCATGGATAGATGGATGAATCTATTAGAACAGGAGACTCTTGATCTGAGAGATGTAGAAAAGGAGAAAGATGGCGAACTGTAAGAAATGTTTAGCAAGTGGAATGAGAGTTCACTTATTAGGAAGTGGGCTTTGTCAAGAATGTCAATCCGAGTTGGAATGGAAACGAGGGCCACATATAGTCAGAGATCAAAAGATGAAGAAGGTAAAATACGATCATTATAAGAAAGGTGAAGAATATATAAAAAGAAAATGGAAAGAAAAGTATGGAGACTCTTCTGTAGATGAAGTATTGGAATATAAATGAGGATTCCTATTGATGACCCTAATGCTGTAAAAAAACATATAGATGATCTGATTAAAGAAAGAGTAGCTATTGCTCCTGAAGTAGTAGATCTCGTTTTTGATGATATGGCTGATGAAATGCAAACAAGAGCTAAAATACATTTAACCAATAACATGTCAGTGCTTACAGGTCTTTTACGATCGAGCATAACCGTAGGTAGAGAATATTTAAGAAAAGAGATTGGAACCAATGTTGAATATGCCCCTCATGTAGAATATGGAACGGCCCCTCATATGATCAACTCTTCTGTCCTGATTAAAACTCCAGATGATGCAAAAGGGAAATGGGTTTACATTAAAGAGCATAAAGGCTCGAGACCTTACCCTTACATGAGACCAGCCTTTAACGAGGTTAAAAATCGCTTTAACGACTATGTTTTGCCGTATTTTGAGTAGTCTCAATAACTAGCGAAAATCGATCACGCAAGATTTATTACGGCTGTCGCCTATCTAATTTTGACAAAGGTGAATTGTCAGGGAAGCAAATAAGGTATAATTATATCTATAATTCTACATTGTTTCTCTTTAATTCGCAAAGGAGGCAAAAATGGAAATACCTAAAGAAGTAACCAGAAAAGAAGGCTACCTTTTTGGTAAGGGTCCAAAATGCGTAATGTATTTTTGGAAGTGTGACAGCTGTGGCGCAAGGCATAGTAGTTTCAAACCTCACTGGAAAAGAGTAAACGGGTCATTAGTATGTGATGACGGATGTCTGCATTTCGGAAAGAAAGATGACTGATCTCTATTGCACTGACGGATCCCAACACGAAGAAGAGAAAGGTAAATGGTATCGAAGATACTTTTGCGGACTTGAAGTTCGTCCTCAATATCGAGTTCACTGTAAAAAGTGTAATGCAGATATAACTAACTTCATAATCGTTAAAGGTCTTAACGTATATCAGAAAGCTTAATTCGGTTTCGATCAAGTAACAAGTAAACCATTGGGTCCGACCACGACAAAGAAACTGGCCTCAGAGGATCAAATCCAATGACGAGCAAAAGCCTCTTTTGCGATCGAAACTCCTACTAAACCAACTCTAAGAAACGGAAACAAGCGTTTTCTTTATATACTAAAATCAGCAGTGCAAATTTATGACAGACAAATCGGAGTGGAAAGTTTATCGAGATGACTGGTATAATGATCGAATAATGGAGACTTATATTTCAGCTCCAATAGTAGACAAACAAAATGATCTGATCCCTACGAAAACTATGGAAGATGCTATGGACTTCTACATGAAGTATGGTGTTTATTCTTTTAAACATGAAGAACAACCGATCGGTTTACCGTTAGCTTGGAAAACGGAAGACGGTAAAGTCAAAGTTAAAGTTGGGATCCATTCAGGATTAGAGATGCATGACTTTGCATGGAAAGAAATTAAAGAGTATGGAACAAGAGGAACTAGTAGTATTCGGGGAGAAGCTACAGCCCAAAAGGAAGTTTGCGATGGTGATACATGTCACAATCAGATCGACGAGTTAGGACTTTGGTCAGTTAGTTGGGTGGAGGATCATCCAGCTAACCCCGAAGCTGAAGTAACTCAAGTAGCAGCTATGGCTAAGGCCGTAGCAAAGGGATGCGGATGTGGAGGATGTGGTTGCGGATCGAAAGGTAAACCCGAAAATGGTGAAACGCTTAAATATAACACCGATGAGTCAGACGGCAAGGAAGGTAATCCTATGACTGAAAAAGAATCAGAACCTGAAGTTGTTGCCCCTGAAGAGATCTCCGAAGAGAAAACCGAAGAGGTTGAAGAGATCAAAGAAGAGGAAACTACCGAAGAAGAAATAAAAGAAGAAGAAGAAGAGGAGGAAGAAGTCGAAGCTGATGAGGAGGACGAAGAAGAAGAAGTCGAAGCCTCAAAAGATATGAGCATGGTAAGAGATGCTTTAATGGCTGCACTTGACTACCTCGCAGAAGATAAAATGGACGAACCGATGGAAGAAGAAGAAAAGGAAGAAGAACCATCTACCGATCCACTAAAAGAAAAAGAAGTAACTTTGGAAAAAGCAATTAAAGCTTTAAGGAAAAACGGATATACTGTTTACTCAGGATCCAAAAACACTCCAGCTCCAAAGAAAATTGAGACTCCTAAATCAACATATAATTTCGAGGACTTGATAAGCAAGGACTGGGATGAACTTGAGAGAATAGAGAGAGGTATGTAAATATGAATATGAAAGAATACATAGATCAATACTATGGCGGAACATTAGGCATAGCAAAACGTTACGGCATCCAAAAGGGAGACCTTGATTTTACTACAAGTAATCAAGCCGCTGCTTTCAATGTTGTATACGGAGCAAAAGTTTGGAATCAACTAAACACAAAATCAGAAGTAGCAAAGCTATTGAAGAAAGAGCCTTGGACTCAATCAGGTTGGAGAGTAATGACAACCCGACCAGTAGACGATGGTGGTAATGCAGACTACGCAAAAGGAACCACAGAAGGCGGAGCTTTTGACGACACAACTGCACCAACTATCAAAACAATGGAAGCTACTTTGAAAGAGATCGTAACACCTTACGAAATCTCAACTAAAGCAGAATTACTATCTGATGCAGATGATGGTTTGAAAGGACTT
>CEQA01005258.1_pt1 | contig 12010 bp, 12 predicted proteins | sample 530501 | NCBI WGS metagenome assembly CEQA01 (sample SAMEA2620227, study PRJEB7988) | marine metagenome | isolation source: saline water (ENVO:00002010), including
GCGAAAGGTTAATAAAGTTAGAAGAGTGTTTATAAAGTTTATGCGTAAAATGGGTATTCCTGTTAAAGACATTGTGCGGATGTCAGGAGTGTCTAGAGCAACAATTTATAGACATACTAAATAAAGCTAAGGGGGGAGGTGTCCACATAACATCTCCTCCCTCTCCCTCAAAAAAAAGGAGGTTATATGGAGAAAAAAATACAATTGATAGATTATAGTAAGCAGATGAAATTAGAATCTACTATGGATGTAATCAAACATTATTCAGAAATGATATTTACAGCTGAGGTTAATATGGGAGAAGTAACAAACCATGGTTCAGTTGTTACAAATAAATTTATTGATAGTTTGAAAAAAAGAAGAGATGAGTTGGCAGGAAAGTATTTTAATGAAATTTATGGAATGTAAATAAGGAGAAGTTATGGGAAGAGCAATAGATATGGAAAAAGATATTGATATGTTGAAAGCACAAGTTAAATCACTTGAAGATATAGTTAGAGGCATGACACATACAATGGATGGATTGAGTGAAAAATCATCAACAACAGAACACATTGATTTAGTCGATGATGTTAAACCAGAGGAGGATAAAGATGGCAAAAAAGCCAACAATAAGACAAGTAGCAAGTCAGCTGGAACAAGCAGTTCAAGTACTAGAAGTAGCAAAGATGCGAATAATAAATCTAGAAACACTTCTAAGTAAGTATTTTGAGTTTAAGAAAGATGAAAAAAAATTCAAAGAGTTCCTTGACAAGCAAGCTGAAGAGCTTAATAAAGACAGAGCTAGCGACAGTGTACGTGACGAGAAGCAACAAGAAGTTCCTGAGTCTAAATGAAGCACTTAAATGTGAGCTTGAAGAGGAAAAAAAAAGAGCAATTATAGAAGAAAGAGAGGTAGGAATGGTTAAGATATACGAATTATTAACTAGAGTACTTTCTAAAAATGAGTGGGGAATATACTTTAAAGGAGAACCTATTGAAGGATTTCCTACTCAAGATGGTATGAGAGTATATAAAGTAAACGAGATTGCACCTGATACACTGTATGATGCAATAAAAGAAGAATCAATTAAGCAGGAGAAAGAATGGCAAGAAAAACAGGAAGGAAGGACAGAAAACTCATAATATCTTGGCTTAAGGAGGATTTAGAATATTATAAGGCTAATAAGGGTGGTGTTACTGAATTTTGGACACCTATTACTCAGAAACTTATAGATTCTACAGAGACAAGAATAAAAGAGTTAGAGAACAAGGACTAAATGTAAGGGGGAGAAAATGGTAAATGCAATAACATTACCGTATGATAAGGTTACGGAAGATGCTGTATTAGGCTCTGTAATTAATCATGAAGGGGAGTATGAGGCTGTAGCTAAATATTTCACAGATATAGAAGTATTTTATCAAGACAGAGCCAAATTGCTTTGGAAAAAAATAAAATACATGAAGAGTAAAAAAGAAGTTGTAGATACACGTACAGTTACAATGTCTTTAAACCAACATGAAATTAATAGAGGTTTAACGCATTACTATGTTGTTAATTGTACAGGAGACACGTGCCTTGAAGGCATGACTGAATTGTATGCAAAAAAACTTTATGATAAATTCCTCATGAGACAAGTTATCGTAAAAGCTGAACAGATTAAAACTCAAACTATGAATAATAAAGAGGATATATATCAAACTATCAGCGAAACTCATTCTATATTAGGAGAAATATTAAATAATAAACCATCCATTGCATCAGATATACAGGATGTTATAGATGAAACTGTAGATAGCATTAAAAATAAGACAACAAAGTTAATCACAACAGGATATGCTAATATTGATAAATTCTCAGGTGGATTAACTAGAGGCGAGATTACAATCATAGGAGGTAGGCCAGGTCATGGTAAGACTACTGTTATGATTAATATGTTAGCTAACGTTTTAGAACAAGGATATAGAGCTATATTTTTTAGTAGGGAATTACCTAATTCTGAATTACTTAAAAAGATTATATGTCTTGAATCACAACAGCTTTCTTATGGTAAGGTTAGGAAGAATATATTTGAAGAGAATGATATCAAGTTCTTTAATACTGCTGTTGCTCACATTAAAAAGAAATACTCAAAAGATAAATTTTTAATGTTTGACAACGTTAAAGACTTTGCATCATCATCAAGTGAGGTTAAGCGATTTAAACCTGACATAATATTTGATGATTATATTCAGCTTATAGCTTGTAAAGGTAAAGAGGACCAGAGAAGACTGCAAATAGAAAAACTTGTCAATGATTATAAATGGTTAGCAAAAGATACTGGAGCAGTTGTTGTTCTTGCATCTCAGTTAAACAGATTTATAGAAAGAGCAGGTTCTAGGGGCAAGGCTTTAATGCCTCAACTATCAGACCTAGCAGAAAGTGGAGCCATTGAACAGGTTGCTGAGAATGTATTCTTCTCTTATTATGATTATAAGGTTCAAGGTGAAAAAGGTAAGGGTAAAAACATTATAACCTTATGTGCTAGCAAAGTTAGATACGGAGACAGTGGTAATGTAGATTTAGGATATGATGGTAATAAATGTAAGATACACAATTCAATAGAGGAGATGATAAATGACACCATTCCGTTTGAATAAATATATAGGGATAGACCCTGGTAAAAGTGGAGGGTTGATGGTAATAGATGAGACGGGTAGGTCTCAGGCATATAAGTGTCCTGATAAGGTATTTGATATGTCTGTTTTATTTAAGATTGCCGTAGGAAATACTGCTCCTGATAATGTTAAATTATTAATGGAAAGAGTATGGGCAAGACCAAGCAATGCTACACGCGCTGCTTTTACTTATGGAGTTAACTATGGTCAATGGTTAGGGATAGCAGCATCTCATGAAATTAAGATGTATACAACACTACCTAATGATTGGATAAAATGGATTGGATGTCCTAAAGGACTACCAGTCAAAGAAAGAAAACATTGGCTTAGAGATAAGGCTAAAGAGTTATACCCTGATTTAAAAAAGGTTACATTAGCAACAGCTGATGCTATATTAATAACACATTATGCTAAGGAGGAATATTTTAGTGACAGGTAAAGATATTGAAAAGATGAGACTAGAGAAAAGAATACAATGGCTTTTAGAAGTCAACAATAAACGTGGAGTTCAATTATTAAAAGAAAAGTATAGAAGGAAGTATGGGAAATAGAACATCAATGGAACGTGCAGCGGATGCTGAGGACCCAAATTTAAATATGGAAGATTGTTGCGTGTGTAAATCACCAATAGATGAAGAACAAGGGGATATAAGGGGATATTTTGGGATTATACCTACGTGTTTTTGTGTTTGGTGTATGTCTTCTATAACAGATATGGTTATACAGCTTAATGGTTTTGATGATATAGATGTGCTGCAGGAAAGAATTGATGAATTAAAGAGTGAACATTAACAAGAAAATAACACTACTAATATTACTATGGCTGCTTGATAAGATTATCATGTTAATTATGTTTATGTTTTTTTAGTGATATATTTACAAGACATATTAAATATTTTTGGTGTAGCATATATAGAAAAGGGAGGTATGTGGATGGAAGTAACAGAAGAATACTCAAAGGGATTTGACCTGGATTTAAAGTTTGGTAAACTGGGAGAAGACTTTGTTAAAGATATACAAGAAGGTAATGATAAGATAGAAGTAAAGACAGAACGTGACATATGGAAAACAACAGGCAATATTGCGGTAGAATTGCGCTATAAAGGTAATCCATCAGGCATTTCTACTACTGAATCTAACCTGTGGGTGCATTTATTGAGCTATAAAGGGGTCATAGAGGGCGGATTTATGTTTAAGGTATGCAAACTAAGGGAAAAGATAAAAAAGCTCCATAAAGATGGGAATTTGAAAATGGTAATGGGAGGCGATGATATGATGAGCCAAATGGCACTGCTTCCAATTAAGGAATTGTGGATTAATAAATAGAGTATCTTTGTCTGTAAGTAGCATTTTTTATTATTCTGTTAAATGCTCTTACTTTAAACTCATAAGTTTTCATAGCATCTTCAGCCATCTTTCTATTTGATGGAGATAAGAAGTTCATAAATTCTTTATATCTTGATATAGGTCTTCCATTTTTTTCTTTGCTTTGATTCACAGGAGACATTTTATTGACTGATTGTCTTATTGCACTCTTAGCATAGGCTATTCTTTTTTTCTTAGATTTAATTTTTAACCTTACTTCTGCATCATGTATTAAATAATTGTAGGCAGCATAGTAAGCTTTTGCAATTTCATCATCAGTTTTACCAAGCATTATAGACTTCTTAAGCTTCCAATAATAAGGGCTTCTTTTATTTTTTTCAAACTCACCATCAGCTCCATAATCATTATCATTTTCAAATGTTCTTTCAAGAGTTTTTATTCTTTTATATTTTTCAACATAAGGATGCTTTGCATTTAATAATATTTTTTCAGCTTGACCAACAATAACAACTGTTTTTAATCCTATGTCTTTTATTGCATCAGGCCAACTTTTTTTATAGGCTAAAGCCTCTGTGATATTATCCCATGCAAGCATAGCATTTCTTATGATAACAGGTTCCATTATAGGCATTGATAATTCTTTTTGATTAGGATTTATGATTTCTCCATATAAACCAAGAGCTTCTCCTCTCCATATGTAAGATATAGCTCTATCAATTGCAGGACTATCCTCTTTTGGTGGCTGCTGACCTATTAAAGAATCATACATTCCATATAAGGCTGCACCCGCAAGGCCATGTCCTATTGTGGCTTTTAATATTGGAGCAAAGTTTCCATTACGCATTGGCTTAACATAATTATAGTAACTATCATTAGTTACAGATAGAGCAATTCTTTGGAACAATGTAAAAGGTTTGGCATATTTATTTGACATCCATAAAGGAAGGTCCGATACCCCTGTTGCTCCTGCAGCTCTTTTATGTCCTTGAAATCCAACCCATTCCTGTATCTTGTTAAACTCTTTATTACCTGTAAGGTTAGGTTCTTTTATAATAAAGTCTATCTGCTTATCTGTTAATCTATAATTATATTTTAAATATCTTTCAACTTCTGGTGTTTTAGCTTTAGGATGAAACAATGAAGGTTTTCCTCTAAGCTTATTTGTCAGCTCATTAAAATGCATCTTGGCAGCCTCAGCTGATACTATTCTATTTAAGTTTTCACTCTTCATCATAAGGTTAACATTGTCAAACCACCATTTAATTTTTTTACCTACAGTTGGAGACTCCTCAAATATAACTTTTGTTCCAAATCCTATTTGACCTTCTCTTATAGCTTGTTCGTATAGCTTAGGGTCATTATATATATTAAGACCTCTAGCTAAGGCTTTTGCTGTATTTCTAGCTCCAAATATTGCAACATTCCTAGGCATTTGTATAAGAAAGTTTTTAATTCCAGAAGTAGGAGAAGATAAACCTATTGCAGCAGACATATTAGTAACACGACCAGCGCCCATTAAAAATTTATTATTTAATATATCTTGTGCGTTATGCGTAATTCCTAACTGTCTATTAATAGCCTCTAATGCATATGCTCCCATTTCATTCTTTTTCATCATTTCCATAGCTTGAGCTTTACGTCCTCTATCTATTGAAAATTTACCTCCAAGCTCTGTAAATTCAGGAAATAATCTAACAGTTGCTAAGAATCTTGACATACCAAGAGCATAGTTTGTCATAGTAGCATCCATACTTGTCTCGTATGTTTTAACTATTCTCTTTCCTTTTTCTGTCATTAGTTCTATATATTCAGGAAGTTGTATTCCTCTTTCTTTTAAGAAGGATGGCTTAACCTTTACAGGGTTAAATTTATATATATCAAATATCTCATTTGCAACAATATCAATAAGATGCTTAGTCTCTGCGCCTTTCCCTTCAACTATAGCCTTATAATCAGATGAGCTTCTTTTTATTTTCTTAGTTGATACAAGTTTATCAGCTGCTTCCTTTAATTCTTTTTTAGACATTTTACCTATAGTATCTTTAGCAAGTTTAATAACAGCTGGTGTGTTAGCATCTAAATATTTCATAGTTTCTGGTTTTAAACGTCTTGTAAAATAATTGTTGATATATTTTTTACCTAGTTCTGAAACTATTGCTTTCGCTTCTTGAGGATTGGCATTTTTATTAACTTCTACTGTAAGAGCATCCCAAAATCCATCTGATAATTTTTTCCATATATCTGCAGCAGACTTAAAATCTCCATCTTTATCTCTAAATTTTTTAGATATGCTCTCAGCTTCTTTAAGTTCATTAGCATACTTTTTATTATTTGGATATTTATTTGTAAGTTCTTTTAAGCTCTTTATAGCCCCAGCTGCAAGGTCCTTATCAATGAGATGCATATAATTGTTTCTTGTTTTAGAATCAACAATAGCTGCAATTCTATTGAGATGAACTTGGGCTTCTCCATAATAAATTGTTCTTACATGGTCATGTTGGTCTAAAGCTTCAGATATTTTACGATAAGCTCCTCCATATTTTCTTAAAACATCTCCAACAGTCATAAAAGGTCTTTTCCAAACAGCTATACTACCAGCAACATCTTTAGCATTAACAACATAATCAATAGAAGGTGTTAATAATGCAGGTGTTTCTTTTCCTTGCGATATAATTGAACGATAATGTTTTATTTGTGCTTCTGTAGCATTTTCAAAAGAAGTATTGTAAGTTTCCTTAAAGAAACTATTTCTTTGATTCTCATTAATGTTGTATTGTTGTTCAGCTTTCTCTACATAAGACTCGTTTGTAGATTTTTTTATTGATTTACCAGAACCTCTTGCTACAGCAAGATTATTAAGCTTTGTTTGTAAATTCCAGAGTTGATTAACATTTACAGAATTTTCCTTACCCTCTTTGATTGTCCATCTCTCAACACCTAATTCATCTTTTGTTATTTTTCGTATAGCTTCTTCACTGATATTATAATTCTTTTTTAGTTCTCTTTTAGTAACATTAACAGCATCATTAGCTTTTTTAAGGTTCTTGTAGCCAGCCTTTGTATCAGCAAGACTGTATTGAACTTTCAATGATGCAGCACTTCCCATATAATCACTAGGCTTTTTACCTTTAAATACTTTCTCTCCAAGTATATTAACAATATCACTCTTTATTCTTGAGACATCATTAGGGTTATTTATACCAAAATATTGCCTAAAATAACTTATAACACTTGATACCCAACTTTTCATTTTAGATGTCATTGTCTTATTTTTTAATCTATTAGAAGTATATTGCCCAAGTGCATCAACAAGCTTCTCTTCTGTTCCAAACATCTTTATACCTCTATCAACAAGCTTTTTACTAAACTTATCTCCAGATGCTTTTAAAACATTAACGACATCATGTGATACTTCATGTGGTAGTGTATCTTTTTTAGCTCTTCCTTCTGCTATTTCTATAAGCTTACCTGTAATCTTACCTAAAACATATTGTCCTCTAAATTTACCTAAATCTTTCTCAACTTTAACTGATAAGTCAGGATGCTTTTCTTTTTGCCATTTAATTTGATTAGCTAGTTGTTCTTCGGATATTACTTGTTCAGCAGATTTTAATTGACGTTGTATCTTTTCACTTTCTTTTATCTCAGCTTTAGCTAAGTCAGCTCTCTCTGCTTCAACTGCTTTTATTCTTGCATTTATCTCAGATTGCTTTGGTGCGATTTCATTAATTCTTGGAGCTGTTTGTATCATATATTGAAACATTGCTTCTGCAGTTTCTTTTGATACTTCTACTCCGTTAGCAGTAATTTTCTTAGCTTTGTCTAGCTTTTTTAGTCCTTCTTTTATTTCAAAAGGATTATATCCTGCTTCATCTTTAGCAAGCTTCCTATCTATTTCTACTCTAGGATTATCTTTAATCCCACCTTCATGAAAATATCCTTGTTTAATGTCTGCTAGGTATTCATTTACCCATTTAGAAGCCTGAGATTCTAACTTATTATATACTGTAGCTCCATATCTGTCTTCTAATGTTTTAGTAGGTGTATCTCCTAAAATAAGTTCTAATACTTCTTGAGTTTTCTTTCCTCTACCATATTTCTTTTCTGCATATTGCTGGAATGAATATCTAAATGCTCTATGCTCTCCAGCTCTACCTTTAGGAATATTTTTCTTTCCCATATATTTTACAACTAAAGCCTTTAAAGTTGCGTCATTTATAGCCTTTCCATTTACATCTCTAAATAAAAAATCGCTGTGTCCTTCTGGAGCATTTGTATCTTTAGAAAATTTATTAAGAACTTTTCCTAACTTTGGTGTTACATACTTCTTTACTAGCCCTGTTAAACCTCCTTTTTTAGGCTGTATAAATTCAATAAAGTTTTTTCCATACTTCCAGTAAGATTCCATGCCTTCTCTCTGCACAGTTCTTGGTCCTGATTTACCGATTAAAGCTTCATCTATCTTTGTTATACGACCTTTAATTGTTCCTGCAGTAGATAAATTTAACTGGCCAACTTTAGCAGCGCTCATTCCACCTTCTTTTAATCTTTGTATAATAAAAGCCCATTGATTTGCATGGCTTGTAGACTTTCCTGTTTTAAAATAAGCAATAACATCTCTATCTGTTAATTCAAATATATTCTTATTTCTATTTTTAGCAAGCCATTGTACCAGCTTATCATATTGTTTTAAATATCCAGCCTTATCCTTCATAACAACACCAGTAGTTCTAGACTTCCATCCTGGTAAAACTTTTTGTGAAATATAATCAAGAAATGGTTTACTCTGCCTATAGCTTTCTCCACCCTGAGCTTCAGGTAATTGTCTATCTCTTATTTCTTTTGAAGCATTAAGTAGTTTTAATTCTTCCTGGAAAGGTTCTTTTTTAGCAATATCTTTAGTCCTTTTAATAGTTGCTTCTAATTCATTAATTCTTTCTTGAAATTTAGGTGTTGCAGGGTCATATGGTAATTGTTCTTTTGTTTGAGTTATTTTATCTACAACATCAGCAGGAGCATCTTTATCTGTGAGTTCTTTTTTAAGCCTATCAGTAGTTCCTTCTACACCTTTAAGTTGTTCTTTAGCAACTCCCATTTTAAATTCAGGCTCAAATTTAACATTTCCTTCTTTGTCTATTTTTACAAATTCTTTATTTCCCTCTGTTAAAATATCAATAGTCGTCTTATTGCCTTCTTCAAATGCTTTTTTTATTTCATTTCCAAACCTTACCTTTAAGTTAGCTACCTCAGCAGGTGCAGGCTCTGGAGCCTTTTTTGCATTTTTATAATCATTTAAATAGTCTTGTATTGTATCAAATTCATCTATAGTTTTTTTCAACCTATCAATTACACCTTGTTTACCTTCAACATTCTTTTTATGCCTGTTTATATTTGACTCTAGGATTGACTTAGTTTCTAATATTGAGCCGTACATTGAGGCATATTTCTTTCCAGATATTGCATCAGGTCCTATTATCCCAGCACCATATTTATCAATCATATTTAGGGTTTCTTTTGTTCTACCTTCAAATCCCTTAAGCTCTTCTAATGTTATATTAAATTTCTTTAATTCAGGATTTAGATAATCCTTTGTCAGTGTATTTGATGCTGCTTCCAATGATTTAGATTCAGCAGAAGACTCAGCTTTTTCTTTTGCAGAGTCCATAGATTCTTTTATACCTTCTTGTATACTTTCAAAAACATTTTTATCTTTTTCTGCTCTAGCTCTGTATTCAGCAGCAATCTTATTTGCTTCATTAAAACCTTTTTCTAATGTTTTATGCTTAACTTTTAAAAGACCCATCATTCCAACATTCACAGCTAAACTTCTCAATAAATCTTCAGTCTGAAAATTATCATCAGTTATAGTTTTATATATATCAGGAGCGGTAAATACTCCAGCTTCTACTCCAACTTGGCCTACAGCTCCAGTAGCCAATAAACCTGCTTGTTGCATATCTCCTTTAACTGCAGCAGATATTCTTTGAGTTGTTGATAAACCTGGTTCATCAGCTTTTGCAAATAATTTTGCATGCTTAATATTTAAACTTGCACCTGCAAATCCTGCAAGGCCACCCATAATACCTCCATGAGCAATACCTCCTCCGATACCTTCAAATATTCCTTTAGTGTCTTCTCCATTATTCCAAGCCTCAAGACCTCCACGAACACCTTCAAATGTTGCAAGTGTTGCTCCTTGAAGTCCAGCTCCCGCAAGTCTAGGTGCAGCTGATTGTGCTATTTGAGATTTTGCTAAATATTTACCTATAACTCCTTTTTGAATTAAATCTGCTGACTTTCCGCTAAGTATATTTTTAACAGTATTTTCAGCTCCTTCTTTAGATATACCTTTAGCCATTAAGTTTTTAACAGCTTTTCTTTGAACAGCATTAGTTGCACTTGATGCTGCAAGACCAGCCTTACCTACCCATCCTCCAACCCACATTGAAGCAATGTCCATTGGCATCATAAAGCTTAATACTCCAGAACCAATATCTTCTAATATTCCTGGATTCCAATTTTCATCAATAGTATATTTACTTTTACCCTGATTGTATGCACTGTAGCTTAATCCTGTTATAGATGTATTGTAAGCATTTTTAACCCAATTAGGGTCTGTTTCATCTATACCCCAATCAGTCCAATTGTATAGGCTATTTATAAAACCAGGGTCTTGTTTCTTATTAAGGGGAGATTTCTTTTGAGGTGGCTGAACAGAGTTGTCTACTGCCTCCCAAACAGGAAGACTTGAGTCTATTCCTTTTAATTCTCTATATAATTGTAGATTACTATAGCCCTGATATACAGGATTTTCTCTTCTTTTAGAATCTAAGTAATCGTATATTGTAGCACTCATTTATTATTTATTTAAATTATACATTATGGGATAGTTTTTGGTTATACTCTCCCCAACAGTATTCATATAAACTCTATCTGCATTTTCAAATTCTTTCATAGCATCATCCATCTCAAATCTAGATTTATTTATAACATTAGTCAATGGTATTTGCTCATTTGTATCAGGATTAGTAAAAAAGTTATTCAATATATCTTCATTTGTAATTTGAATTTTGTAAGATTCTCCATCAATATCTGTATAATCGTATAAATATACAGGTTTATCTTTAATTCTATTCCATTCTTGACGTTTATCTGGACCAGCAGTCATAAGAATAATATCTTCATAATCTTTAGTTATCTTGCTTTGAGCATCAAGAAGTTTAGCATTTTTATTTACAATATCTACAGCCAGTCTTCCTCTCTCACGAGCACTGTTGGCATCTGCAACCTTAACTCTTTTCTTTATATCTATATAACTTTCTAAAGGAGCCATTGATTTTTGATTTACAGCATTTACAAGCATCATCTTTTCTTCATTGCTAAAATGTTTATCTGAAATCATTCCAATACTTGCTCTCATTATATCATCTAAACTATCTATTCTAGCCTTATCTGTAGAAAATTTAGCTGTATTAAGCTTGTCTCCATACTTTGAATTAAACTTGTCTGTCCAATTTATATAATCAACAATAGAAGCATTTAATTCTTCTGCAATCATATCCTTTGTTCTTACTCCTTTTTCTAATACTAAGGGCATTGTAGCTTCATCAGGAGCATCATTGTATTCTTCGACTAAATTAAGATAATTATCTCCTTTTTTATTCATTTCAGATAATCCTGTTTTGTACATAGAAGTATCTTGCTTATGGTAATCAGCTTGCTTGGATAACAATTTAAAATTTTCAATTGTCCCCACGTCCATATTATCTTTGTTTTGATTAAAATAAGCTTTCATTCTTCCTATTTCAGTATCTATAACATCTAAGTCTGAAGCACCATGTATATCTTTATAAAACTCATTATAAGCAACAGCATAAGAGCCACTTCTGCTTTCTTTCTCTTCTCTATTTCTATTTGAGAAATATTCCATAACTTGAAGCAAACTGTCAATAGGGTTTGATGCACGAAGTGTTCTCATAGATTCCCATTGATATGGGTCTGTAGGTTTTATTCTAGCCATTAAATCTCCTTAATTATGCCCCTGGCA
>CEQA01141557.1_pt1 | contig 11944 bp, 3 predicted proteins | sample 530501 | NCBI WGS metagenome assembly CEQA01 (sample SAMEA2620227, study PRJEB7988) | marine metagenome | isolation source: saline water (ENVO:00002010), including
ATTTATCATATTTTAAATTTTTTTGTTATACTTATATTATTACACGCTTATTGATGAGCGTAACATTTCTTATTTTTATTTTCTGTTCTGTTTTTACATCTTTTACCAGACGATGTAGTTGCTGTACATCTAAATTCTTTAACTCCATCACCATCCATGTCGCTACCTTCTTTTTCATCATATGATTTATGATACACACATTTAGCTGATTTAGCTTTTGTCTCAATAATCATATTGCAACGTTTGCCATTTGATTTAATAGCAGAACATCTTACTTTCTTTATACCTTGAGCTTCTTTTTCTTCTTGTTCTTTTTTCTTTTCTTCTTCTCTAGCTTTCTTCTCCTCTTCTTTCTTTTTAGCCTTTTCTATATCTTTTTGTATTTTTCTTTCCTCTTTAACTTCTTTTTTAGCTTGTTCTAATTCTTCATCTTTAACACCAACATCCCATTTGTTCCAACCAGATAACAACGCAACTCTTTGCCACAACTCATGATTACCTGTTAATGCTTCTTCTACGTTATTAGCTTTATTTATTAATCTAGCCATTGGAAAGTTGGTTAGCGCTTCAATTATATTTGCAGCAACAGACAACGCTGGATTCTCTATTCTGTATTTCATTTTTTCAGGAACACCTTTATTGTATTCCCACGTTTTTATAGCATTGTTTATTTTTCTAAGCTTACTACCAATAGGTGGAGATAAATTTATAGCTTCTAAAATAACTTTACCAAAGTCTTGTTGTCCATACTTTTTTTGTCTTTGAGCATCCCATTGTATAATTGTATTTTTCAACGTTGACACTAATGCTCCATAAACGCCTGTACCTCTAAGTAAAGTATCTAAAGCCCCATTAGCTACTCTTAGTTCTTTCTTTTTAATCTCTTCTTCTTCTTCACCAAACATTATAAAAGCTAGTCCAGTTTGAAGAGCTCCAAATATTAAGTTCTGAGCAAGACCATAATATATCAATCTAGATATATTAGATTTCATATCCCCTCTATTATTAACTATATCAGATAAGGCTTTCTTTGTTAATCTAGTCATCTGCATTGGGGTGTTTTGCCAAGCTAGTATTATTCTACCAAGCACTCCAGCTTGTTGTGCTGATATTAAATCTGGTCTAGAAGATTGTTGAGTTTCTTCAGCGATCTCTTGAAAATCCAACCAAGCTTGATCTTGAGCTTGTTTTTGATTCATGCCTTCTTTTAGATACTTGTTTATTCTATTTCTATAAAACGTTGAACCACCCATAGCAATAGCAAAACTATCTGCTATTTGAGTTGGTGTAAATCCTTTTTCTAATAACCAAGCTAACACTGCTTCTGCCTTACCTTTTCCTTCGTTAAACGCTTTGGTTAATTCAGATGCTGATACATCTATTCTTAATCCAGCTCTTCTTTGCTTTAACATGTCTGAATTAAATATAAATGAGAAATCATTCCAGAATTGCTTTTGATTAGCAAATGCTGCAGCAGCTTTAAATATATTATTATCTCCCCAGTTTATAAAATTTACCGTAGATATAGTTTGTAAAGCCGCTGATCTAATATTAAAAAACATGACAGCTCCAACCGATCCATTTATCCAATCTAAAAACTTATTAACAACCTTGTCTTTACCAACAACTCTATTGGTACCATTTTCCATTCTATACAATATATTTTCTAAAGCATCTCTATATCCACTACCATATATAGCTTCTATTTTATTAAGATTCTCTTCGGAAAATATAAGATCTTTATTTAGTTTCCATTCACTTAAGAATTCTACTCTTCCAACTTTACCAGTTATAGTGTTTAAGTCGCTAGCTATAGACTGTACCATCCAGTTTCTACTAGGCTCAATATATCCCTCCGATCTTTTTGTTATTCTACTAAGCGTGTCAGCAAAAGATTTTAACTCAGGATTATTGTTAACATGTTTTACTAAATTATCCATCAGTGATTTTGATATACCCGGTATTTCGAAACCAGCCTTATTCCACAAGTAGACTCTAACGGCAGTATCGTTAGTAAAACTTGTTCCTTTTACTAATTTGCTTAAAGATTTAGCTACATCAGGAAATGCTTTTCTTAATGATGTATATTCATTTGCCATATTTTGTTTATATGTATTCCAAGCTCTTATGCCCTTAGCAAATGGATCTAGTAGAACCTCTTTAAACCACTTTAAATCAGCATCACCCTGTTTTCCGGTTCCTAAAAATTTATATAATAATCCTTTAAAATCTTCAGCTGAAGGTGGAACAAAGAAGTCAAATTTTCCTTTACTCAAACCTCTTCTTCTAGCTTCAGATTCTGAAAACCTTTTAATAGCAGCAACACCTTTTGTTCTTTCAAGCATTTCGTTAAATTTAACATTTATCGACTTGCTTTTCATAGCTCCACTGTTTTTTAATTTAGCTTGAACTGAATTACCTTTTATATCAAGTTGATCCATAATATACTTAACGGCTTCTACGTTTTGAAGAGCATCGTCAACAAAATACATATCATTATATCCCTCTTTATATTTATTTAGTATCCAGTTTGCTTTTGCGTCAGCAACACTACTACCTAATCCAGTTATATTTCTTAATGGAATATTTACACCTTTAGATTTTAACCAACCATGAATAGCTATAGCTGACTCTTGTGGTCTAGCAGTTAATATGAAATTATTTTTAGGACCATACTTTTCTATTCTGTTTAATAGTTTTTGAAAAAGTGGTCCTTTAATACCACCTCTCACATTAACAAAATCATCAAAGTTAAAATCCCAACCTTGTTCCATTAATTCCGTTCCTCTTGACGGCCAATCTTCAGAACTTATATTTTCTACTTCACCTGTTTTTGGATTTGTTGCAACAACAAAGTTTTTACCATCTATAATTAGTGTTTCATCAAAGTCAAAAGTAGACATACCTCTTGTTATTCTACCGGGTTCACTAGAACTAACAGTTGGTATGCTTTCCATATCTTTAATAAAGTCTCTACCTTCTTTAGTACTTATATCAACCTTCATGTCTCCAATTCTTTTGAATTCAGAAGAACTTACTGTACCACTAAATTTATAACCTCTTTTTTTAAGATCATCTTCTAGTATTTTTATCTGTTCAGCTGCGGTTTGTCTTTTTTTACTTTTTGAAGATATAGTATTGTTTAGTTTTCTAACTTCTAGTCCAGTTTCTAGTATTACATTCTTTTTAATGTCACTAACAACTTTTAAATTTTCTTCCTTAACCCTACTATTTAATTCTTCAATAGCTTTCTTTTTACTTATTTCTCCAGTTAATTGTCTTATTATTAAATCATTTTGTATCTCGACAACACCTGGAGAAGCATTTTTAACACCAACATTAAAAAACTCAGTTATAGTCTCACCTGTTATAAGTTTGTAGTTATTTAGATTTATACCAGCAAAAGCCATTCTAACAACAGAAGACATACCACTAGGTAGCTTTAAGCTACCATCTCTAAGTCTAGGAACTATTTTTTCAAAATAAACATCAGGCATATCGCTTGTTAGCTTAAATAAACCTAATAGTTTATCATCTGTTTTACGTAAAGATCCTTGCATAAAAGATTTACCAACTACAGGCCATATATTATCAACTTCTCCCCTTATAGCAGAGACCAACAGCGCTCTACCAACTTGACTCTGTGGATCAGTGTGTTCTTCTACAACCTCTTCATTAAACACGGGTTTACCATTTATGTCTACAGGATAAAACATAAAAGGTGCTAGTGCTCTAGTAAATGCGCTTTGGTTGTTAGAAGTATTTTCAAGCATCTCTATAAAAAACCAGGCGTCTTTAGGATTTTTTTGAAGATAATTTTCTATAGCTTTAAATGTCTTTTTTAATAATGGTAATTTTTTATTATTATTATCTAGAAACTTCTTTGTCTTTATTTCAGCGTGCCTATTTTTATCGTATAATTTCTTTTTATTAAATTTAAATTTATTTGTTTTATCTTGCTCTACGTTGTTAGTTGCAACTTGATTATCAAACTCACCTGTTACACCAAACCAACTTATAGTTATTCCACCAGACATAGTTGTTCTAAGTATATCTCTTAGGTTTGGATTAATAGAAATAAATTTATTAGCTATTCTGGCACCAGCTTCACCCCATGTTTCAGTTTTACTATATCTTGCGTCTTTATCTGGTATTAAATAAGTTTTGTTTGATTCTTCTTTAAAAGCTGTTACACGAGGTGGTCTTTTAACTTTAAACTCATTAGCAATATCATCTAAATTATATCTATAAATATTTTGAGTATTTTTACTAAATACTTTATCAGATTTACCGTCTCCAAGTTTAGCTATGATAGATGAAGATGCTAGGTTGTTTTTTGCTGCGTTAATTCTAATGTCTTGATTAGCTGCCATTTGAGCTATTTGAACAACTAAAGCTCTTATTGCTCCGTCAGCTTTTGTTCCTGGAATAAAACTACCATCTGGATTTATACCAAATAAATTTAAAAATTCATTTCTAGAAATATTCTTTCTTTTTATTTGAGCTTTCTTTTGACCTAGTTTTTTCGATGCTCCTTCTGCTACTCTTAATCTTGATCCAGTTTTATATAATTCACCAAGTTTAGTATTTGCTACACCAGTTGCTTCACCGCTTCTAGTTTCTCCTTCAGGTAGAACATCTAATAAAACCTTATTAAAACTACCATCTTCGTTTGTTGATTTATCAAATATATACTCTTGGGCTAACAATCTTTGTTCAGCATTTAAATCTTGTTTAGCTAGTATTCTAAGTGGATCAATTCCAAACTCGGTTGATATAGCATTTAGCACTCCAAACAATGGACCAGTAGGAGTAATTTTCTTTTCTGAAGTAGCTTTACCACCTGTGCTAACCAATAGATCTTTAATACCCTTATATGTTAAATCTTCTAGCGACACGTTTGCTGTTTTAACTATATCCGATATAGACTCTACAGTACTATCAGACAATCCTAACATGTCTTTAACGTACTTAAGATCGCTTATATCTTTTTTTAACTCCCTCTTTACAGTAGGTGTCATGTCAGCATTCTCAATTTGATCTATTAGTGTATCTTTTTCATCTTTGATTATATCAGATATTCTTCCTGATTCCCCAATAGGTTTGTCTATAGATACTTGTTGCGCTTTTTGTTCTTTAACGTATCTTTTCATTACGTCACCTTTGGCTCTATATATAATAGACTTACCAGCTCCGCCAGACACACCTGTTAACCAACCAAATAAACTTTCGTTTTTATCAAAATTAAAGTTTTCAATAAAACGTCTACCAACCTCTTCTTTAGCTGTTCTCGTGAATTCTCTTAAAGCTTCTGGTGGTAAACCAAGTTCAGTCATTCCGTGTTGAATCAATCCGTCTAAAGCTCTTCCTTCTACTATACCTAAGTATGCGTTATAAAAATCAGGCGAATCCTTAAACATTTCATGATTTTTATATTTTCTACTATTATCTTCGTTTTGGAGATATTGATCAAATTCTCTTTTTAGATCAGGATTATTTCTTCTATTTAAATCAACAGCTCTAGACCACGATTTTTGTTTGTTTATTTCTTCTGTTGTTCTAGTTTCTTTAAACAACTTTCCGTTAGCTCCTTCAGATAGTAGCTTAGCTATGGCAGGACTAACATCGTTGTTATCGTATGAAGCTTTATAATCTCTTAAAAAGTTTTTAACATCTTCTGTTGTGTCAAACTTAATACTATAACCAAGAACTCTCTGTGACCATCTTCTAACAAGATTTTTTATTTTCTGCAAAATACTATCGTTAAAAATTATATCACCCTTGATTAACATTTCTCCAACAAAAGCAAGCATCTCTTCACCAACTTCGCTTTGATCATAAGCTTGAAGTTTAGATATGTATTTTTTTCTAGCAAACTCATTCTTAAAACTAACTCCCTTGCTAGATAGTATCTTGTTAATTTGGTCACCCATTATTCCTCTTAAGTTTGGATCACCTTGTAGAACTTTTCTAAAAGCACTATGTACAAACTCGTGAGCTGCAACTCCAAATTCTCCATCTTCTAGTGCTGCATCTTTATTAATAGCTATATCCATTGATACTAGTTTTCCATTTCTAAACTTGGGTATCATTATGCCATAATCACTTTTAGAAAATAAAACACCAGCAGCTAAGTTGAATTGACCCATGGATTCTTGGATTAAATTCTTTGCATCGTTTATTTCAGCTTCTGTATAGTTTCCATTTTTATTTTCAACTATTTTATTTAAGCTTTCTATAAAAGCTTCGTTTTCCATTGCTACATTTTCAACCTCAGCTTTTGATTTTGCTCCAACATCTTTTATATTTAATTTTTGAAAAGCACTTGCGGTTAATTCTAAAAGATTTAACTTAACCCCACCCATCTTGTTAATCTTTTCTTGGTAACCCTTTATCCAGTCAACAGTTCTTTGGTAGTTCTTTTCAATATCATCTAATGAATATTTACCTAGTATTTGCTGTTTTCTTTCATTTCGAGAATCTACTTTACTTTGTAGTTCTTTTAGTTTTTCTTGCCTTTGTTCTTTTGACAAACTAGAATCAGCATTAATTTTTTCAGCATCTTGTCTAGATTTGTAGTTTAATTTTTCAATTTCAATTAAAGTTTTCTTTTCTGTTGGGTGTAGTAAATCTACTCTTTTTATATCATTTTGCAGTATCGTATTACTTCTATTAATAAGACTAGCGTATTCTTCTTGTAGTTTTACAATCTCTTCTTTAGCGCTTTTAGTTTTAATAGGATTAGCACTTGGATTGTTACTTATTTCAGCTATTCTACTAGTTATAGCTTTCATTCTTTTTCCTATCTCACCTAATTGTTTATTTGTATCAGCAGATTTGAATGGAGCCGCAAGAGAGGTGATTAATCTTGGAGATTGTAAAACACCAGCTATAGTTACTCCACTAACAAAAGCCTCTTCAACCCCATCCCATATATTTACATCTTTATTACCGGATACAATATCAGCTATGTTATTAGACATTGATGCTAGGGTTTCTGAAAAACCCTCTGATAATTGCTCAGCACCTGTTGAGGCAACATTATTAAATGTAAAAACTTTATTATTTAGATGTTGTTTAAATCCTAATTTAGCAACACGATTGGTTTTAAATACCTTTTTAATTGTTTTTCCTAGTATACCAGCTGTAACTCTTTCTGATACACCTTCAGCTGTTCCGCTAACCATAGAATTAAGCCACATGGTTCCATAATCATAATTGTGTCCATATATTCCACCAGTTTGATTAAATAATTCTTTATCTTTATTTAACTGATCGTACTTACCACCAGCCGCGGTCGCGGATATTATAGCTAAACCAGCGGTACCACCGGTAAGAGCTAGTGTTGCTAGCACGGGCGCTTGCTCTAGTGTCATGCCAGCTACCCACTCGGCTCCTTGCCATGAAAACAAACTATCTATCTCATCATATGATACTGGTTTTTTAATTCTACTAAGTATAGCCTCTTCTTGCCAGTCTCCTATAGATTTCCTAGTTACATCCCATAAGCTTTCTTTTTCTCCAGTTTTTTCATTTTTTATAAAATCTCCACCAATAACTTGTTGTAATAATGCTAACTCTGAATTTGGAGAAGTATATATGTCTACAAATCTCATTACTCCTTCTATAACGGGATTGTCCAGATTCTTATAAGTTTCTTCCTTTAAATCTGTTGGCATGTTTCCTACAGTAAATTCACCAAAGTTTTTTATGCTTTCAATCATAGCGTTAGCACCTCTACCAAGCACACCTACTACTGCTGATGGATTTCTTTTCATAACATTAGAAAGAATAGATAATTCGTCATGAGATAAATTTAATTCCTCTAAATCTTTTTCTAATTTTTCACCTATTGCAACATACTCTAATCCATTTTTTCTTAAATACTCGTGTCTCCAATGTTTGTCTCTATATTCATCTATAACTAATTGTATTCCCTCTCTTGCATTTAAATTTATTGAATCAGCTAAACTATTCCTTTCTTCATATAATTCATCTAACTCTGTGTTTATAGCATCAACTATATCTTCTCTCTCATGCTTGAGACTAGTGATAAGATAATTAGCAGAGCTTACTTGCACATTAGTTGTGTATTCACCCTTGGATAGTTCTTCTATTTTTAAATCTATTTCTTTTATTCTATCATTTTTAACAACTGTTTTTGCGTATTCTTCTATCTCAGCTATTCTATTTTTTTCATCTGACATAAAATCGTCAGATTTAAAGAAATCTATATTGGTTTCAATGTTGTTCTCAGGATTATCAAACCAATTTGTTAATTCGATTAACTCGTTGTCAATAGTAGTTATTTTATCATAAACAACTCCAATTGCATCTATTTTATTTGATGTCTTTTCTCTTACATTTTCCAACTCCTCATTAGCCATGTTTTCATAAGCATTTCTTTCACTACCTTTTATATCCTTGGTTTCTTCCCAAATTTGATCTTCAAAATCATCATTTATTCTATCACGAGCAATTGAACCAGCAACCGTGGTATGAAATCTATCTTCTTGATTTATTTTTTCAATTTCTTCGTTGTACTTTATTTCACTTATCTCATCATTATTGAGTTGTCTTTTTAATTCAGCTCTTTTATGTATTTGTTGTTTGGCTTCTTGTTTTACTTGATCTAGTATAATAGCAAAATCTTTTTTAATAGGGTTACCCTCTTGATCTACGGCCGCTATTTCTTGTATAGTAGCACTATATTCTTCTTCACTTAATCCAGATAAATTTAATCCACTTTGTTTTATATAATCTTGAATAGCAACATCCCTAACGGTTGCGTCATACTTTTTTTGTATCTCTTCGTTTAGTTCTCGCTCTGGATTCTTATGGTATTCTTCTGGAACACTAAACACATATCCACCTTCTTGAGCTTCAAACTCAGGTTGATCTCCTATTGCTTGTTGTTTTATAACAGGAACATCTACATCGTTAAAATACGCGTCTTCATAAAATTGATCAAAATCATTTTCAGTATCTTTTTTTATTTTGTCATTATTATTTTTTACAAGATCTAATTGTTCTTGGATTAACTGCTCGCTTTTGTTAACTTTACGATCATTCATCCACTTTGTAATCTCAACAGCGGTTTCATTATCTCCCCCAATATCAAATATAGATGCGTCAATTTTAAACTCTTTGCTTTCTCCGTTATCAGCTGTAATTGTGATTTCATCACTAGCTATATTTCCAGTTCCTTCGAAAGTAAAACCCCATTCAGTGTACATCTCTTCAAGCATATTTATAGCTTTCCCTTCATCTCTTTTTGTTATATCAGATGTGACTTTAGGAAATTCTCCTTGTTCATTATTTTCAGATTCTTGTTGCTGTTCTAAAGCCGATATGAATTCTTCTGGCTTTAATTCCCCACTTTTAAGATATGGGTTTGGAATTGATGCTGCGGATTTCTGTTCTACATCTACATCTTCTGCAGAACTAGATGGATCTCCCGATATCAAAATCGGTTGAATGTTTTTGTTTTTACACTCTTCTAAAAATGTCTTTTCGTCTTTTAATTCAACGGGAACTGCCTTTCCGTTGACTTGATACGTTTTAAATGCCATACTGTTTCGTTAGTTACCCGTTATTAATATATATTGTCTATAGTGTTCCTGGTACATATTGACCAGATGTTCCTTTGTTTTTATTTGATGCGTTTCTTTTGTCTCTATGTTTAATACCTTGTTCGTGGTTATTTTTAAAAAACATTATAAAATAATTAGATAGATATTCTTGTATCATTGTTAAACCCTCTTCATTTGTCGCTGGATTACTTAATATAGATTTAGCTATAACATTAGCCTCTTCTTGATCTATGATTGAGTCCATATTTCTATCTGCGCCTTCTAAATCTTCTTCAGTTATACCCAAATCGCGATAAGTTCTACCTCCAACGTTCTTCCCCATTATCATATCTCTAAAGTCATCATAAAATACTCTACCATTAATCATTTCATCATAAATCATAGAATACATATCACCATCTTTAGTTATTCTTTTATCAACTATACGTTTTATTCTTGGAGTATCAAATTCTAAATCCGTATCAGGTTGAGAATTAAGAGCAACTTTATAAAAACTATCAGCTTGTGCTGTTAAAAAATTAGCACTATTAATATCTTTTAATTTTATATTTCTTTTCATTGATTGCAAAGATGTCCATTCTTCAGGATTAGAGTCTAAAAACGCTTTTAATTGTGTTTGACGAATATTTAATTCTCTTTTCACATTATCTATGTCTATACTCTGATTTACCTCATTGTTTTCATTATTTACATTTTCTTTTTTTGCAAAAGGACTGGAAGACGTATTGTCATAAATTGCTCTATATCCTAATTGTCTTATATTTTCAGGATTTTCAAGATAAGCTAAATCTTGCATTATTTGTCTTAATTCATCTTCTGCCGCGTCCATCTTGTCAAACGCTGGCATCATAATCCCCATTTCATCTTTATTTTTACAATTAACTCCTTCAGGGCATTTCTTCTGAACTAAATGTGGTTTATCATCATCTAATATACGTAAAACAGCCTGACCTCTAGGATCGTGTTTCATTTGATTACTAGTGTTACCCATGAAAACATTTTTAGCTAAGGTTTCTCTTGTGTCTTTATAGTCAGTACATTGATTACCCATCATAGATATTTCACGTAATTGTAAAGCTTGTTTTTTATTATTTCCCTCTTTTACTGCGTTTATAAAATCTACTTTCTTCTTTTCGTTTATTAAATCATGTATAGCGGCATACTCTTCTGCTGACAGTTCACCAGCGTTATCAAGTATTCTTTCAGCAGCCTCAGTATAGTCATGATTAGCTTTTTTCTTTTTATCTAATTGTTTACCTAGATTTTCTATAGCGTTTCCTATGATTTCCCAATTTTTACCTTCTTGAAGAATCATATCACCTTTAGCTCTAGCTGCTAAACCAGCTCCACTTATTAAATATCCATCTGACATATTAATTTATATTTTTAAATTCAACATCTATTTTGGAATAATCAACCGTGTCATAACCATTAGCATGCCTAGTAACAACAGCTAGTGGAACATCGTCAGACATAACTCCTTGATAAACTCCATCTCCAAGATCTTTATTTATATACTCAAATGTATACACGTTTATTCCACTTGGAGATTTTCCTATTTTTTTAATATTATTTTTAAGTCTTCTATCAGAGAATATACTTCCAACAGCACCTATAACTTTTCCTAAAGTACTTGTTTTTTGTTCTGCTGATTTTGCCGCTGCCTGTCTACTGGCAGCTGCTTCTTGCTGAGATATACCTAGTAACGTTCCTTGTTTTTGTATTTCCATTTGCTGAGAAGCTTGTTCTCCTTGAGCTATTAATTGATCAACAGCCGCTTGACCTTGTCTTTCTTGCATGTCCATTCTTTCCGCGCCAGCTGCTTCTAGTTGTTGTAATTGACCAGCTTGCTGAGCCGCAGCCATTTCATTAGCAGCTTCTTGTTGACCAACTGTTGCAGCAGCTCTCTGAGCCTGTAGTTGACCTTGTTGTGCTAAAGATTGAGCCATAGCTGCAATACCAGAACCACCAGCTGCTCCCCTCATTGAATCCATTATGTTAGCTTGACTCTGCTGAAACATATCTCTTTCTAACTCAAACTGTTTTTGATTAATAGTTAAGTCTTCCATTGTGTTTTCTAAACCTGCGTATTGATTTTCCATCCCTGCAAATCGATTTTCCATATCAGCAAATGGATTACTAGTATCTAGATTCGAATAAGCACGTTTCATTGCATCTAGCTCTTTACTAGCTTTATTTTCAGCTGCTTCAGCTTTTTTAGCTGCTTTTCTAGCTCCAAAGTACGAAACAGCGCTTCCAGCAATTGCAAGACCTGCGGCTATAAATGACATATATTATTAATTTTAAATTATTAAATCTTTCTATTTTTTCTTTCCAAACTTTTCCAACCA
>CEQA01009267.1_pt1 | contig 11931 bp, 15 predicted proteins | sample 530501 | NCBI WGS metagenome assembly CEQA01 (sample SAMEA2620227, study PRJEB7988) | marine metagenome | isolation source: saline water (ENVO:00002010), including
GGGGGGGTTATTTAAACCCCACCACCCCGAATTTTTGCGGCGCCTTCGATCCGCCCTAAAAAGCATGGAGCAAATATACACACTATGTCAAAAATAAAAATGACGGAACAAATTTTATTAGACGTTTGTAATCGTTTAGCGATAGGCGATACACTTACAGGCATTTTACGTTCTGATAAAAACAAGTTTCCAAGCAAACAAGCATTTTATAATGGTTTACGATCTAATGAAGAATGGCGTAACAAATACAATGAAGCTCGTGTTGATCAAGCACAGCATTTCTTTGATAAAATTGTAAATGAAGCCGAAGCCTTAGATGACAAAAACTTAAATCATGCACAAGTTAATGCAAAACGTGTCAAGATAGATGCGTTAAAATGGGCAGCAGCAAGACTGTCTCCTATGGATTATGCGGATAAACTTAATGCTAAAGTAAGTGGTACAGGACCAAATGGGGCATTGGTTGTAAAATGGGCTGATGCTGATGATAATACCAAAACTAAATGAAGAAGATGAAGATATACAAATTTCGTATTTTATAACTGAGCCGCCAACAGCTTTAACATTAGTAATTTCATCTTTAGATAATTCAGAACAAGCGGAAGCATTAGCAAAGGATATACAATTAGTTGTTGAACAAAGGAATAGTACAACACATTGATAAACCGTTATCCAGCAAAACAGATTGGCAGGATAGGGGAGTTGTTTATAGGATATATTTTAGAAAAAGAGGGGTATCATACTACAATATGCGATGCGGAAGGTTTTGATATTATTGTATGGAAAAATCATTTTGTTAAAAGAATACAAGTTAAATCAACATCTGTATTAATACGCAATCCTAAAATAAATTATTATAATTTTACTATAGGGTTAGGGGCAAATAAAAATAATTTACAAGAATATGCTTATGATATTTTAGCATTAGTAGCTATTGATACAGAATTATGTAATTTTTACGCAGCCAATGTTCATAAAGGAAAAACAGTTAAAATAAAACCTGATTTTTTGTATGAGCCTATGGCAGCAATAAAACAATTTAATAAAATATACAAAAGGCGGTAATATGGAAATTCGGATACCATATACGCCACGAAAAGTGCAACGTGAAATACATGATAAAATTAAGCGTTGGAATGTGGTAGTTATGCACCGTAGAGCTGGCAAAACAGTTTGGGCGGTAAATGAAATAATAAAACAAGCTTTAACGTGTCAGTTGCCAAGACCAAGAGTAGCGTATATTGGACCAACAGCTGTTCAAGCTCGGCGTGTAGCATGGGATTATTTAAAACAATATACGGCGGGAATACCACAAGTTAAGTTTAACGAAACACAATTAACAGTAGACTTACCTAATGATTCACGAATTATGTTATTGTCAAGTGAAAATGGGGAAAGTATTAGAGGATTATATTTAGACTTTGTTGTATTAGATGAGTATCAAATGCACAGTCCAAGAGTGTTTCCAGAAATTATAAGACCAGCTTTATCTGATAGAGAAGGTGGGGCGGTATTTACAGGAACACCTAGCGGTCATAATCATTTTTTTGATATATTAGAAACTGCTCGTAGGGAAGTTACTGAAAAAAATAACAACTGGAACTATGCTATTGTAAAAGCAAGTGAAAGCGGCATACTTCCTGAAACAGAATTAAAAGCTGCTCAAGAGATGATGGCAAAAGAGCAGTATGAACAAGAGTATGAGTGTTCGTTTTCTGCGGGTGTTATGGGGGCGTACTATGCAGAAATTATTGATGAATTAGATGAAAAGGGGCGGATAGGAGATGTGCCGTATGATCCAAATGAGAAAGTCCACACCAGTTGGGATATAGGGGTAACAGACAGTACCAGTATAATATTTTTCCAACACATAACAGGTGGCGGAATACATATCATTGATTATTTGGAGAATACAGGAAAAGGGTTACCTTGGTACATAAAGGAACTCGAAAAGAAAAATTATTATTACGGAGACCATATAGCTCCTTGGGATATAGAAGCCAAAGAATTTGGTACAGGACGAAGCAGAGTAGAAACAGCGTTGAATTTAGGTATTCGTTTTCGTGTATGTCCAAAATTAACAATAGCCGATGGCATACATGGTGTAAGACAAGTTTTACCACGATGTAAATTTGATAGAGAACAATGTGCAGAGTTATTAACAGCATTGCGGCAATATAGACAAGAATGGTCAGAAAGAAATCAACGATTTTTAGATAGACCACATCATGGCTGGGAAAGCCATGCTGCTGATGCTATGCGATATTTAGCTATAGGATTGCCAAGAGATAGTGGGTTTGAAGCACCAAGTCAAAGACAAGCAAAGACTTCTTACAATATATTTGCATGATTAGAGCATTTAAAAGTTCAGATAAAGATATTTTACTGGGTATGGCGAAACGTATGCACCAAGAATCCGAATGGTCAGTTTTGCCATTTAGCGATGAACAAGCTGGGAATATAGCGCATAAAGTCATGGGTGGGGATTATGCGTGTTTTGTTGCAGAAGATATACAAGTTGTAGGTATGATTGTAGGTTTTGTTGCACCACATTATTTTACACAAGCAACAATAGCAGCAGATTTATTATGTTATGTTACTCCTGAAAAACGTGGGGGTACTTACGGATTTAGACTTATTAAAGCATTTGAACAATGGGCGTATGAACAAGGTGCGTCTATGGTTACATTAGGAATAACGACAGGTATTAATACAGAACGTACTGCCCGTCTTTATGAAAAGTTAGGTTACAAACAATCAGGATTAATATTAAGAAAGGAACTATAGTATGTGTGGATTTTTAAGACCAAAAGCTCCTCCTCCACCACCACCACCTCCTCCTCCTTTGCCAGAACCCGATATGGCTGATACTGAGGAAAGACAAGCAGAATTTAAGCGTAGACGTGCTTTAAGACGTAAAGGAAGAAAAAGTACGGTGCTTGGTGGTACAGGTTTGTTAGGCACAGGTAAAGAAAATACATTATTATAATGGCAGATGTAACTTTAGCGGAACGCACATATAGTCGAGCTAAATCTTTAAAGACAAGTCGCATTGTTTGGGACGATCATTATCAAGATTTAGCAGATTATATGTTACCTCGCAAAAATTCTATTATTCAGAAAAAGACTTCAGGGGATAAACGTAATGACGTTATCTATGATGGTACGGCATTACAAGCAGTCGATTTATTAGCAGCATCATTACATGGTATGTTGACAAGTCCGTCTGTGCCGTGGTTTGAATTATCTGCTGGTAGTCCTGAATTAGATGGTAATTATCAAATTAAAGAATGGTTAGAAGAAACCACAAACATTCTGCGTATGTATTTTTCACAATCTAATTTTAATATGGAAATACATGAAGCATATATTGATTTGGTAGTATTTGGTACAGCTGCAATGTATTCAGAATTTACAGATAATAAACTACGATTTTCAACACGACATATATCGGAATTTTTTATAACAGAAGATAATCATGGACGAGTAGATAGTTTATATCGTTGGTATAATGAACCAGCACGTATTGTCGTTCAAAGGTTTGGCTTGGAAAACATTGGTGAGAGAATTACAAAAATTTACAGTAAAGAACCTGATCAAGAAGTTCCAGTCATACATGCCGTTTTCCCCAGAGATGAATATGACGCTACAAAAATAGATACATTAAATAAACCTTATGAGAGTTTATTCTTAGATGGCGAAAATGGCACACTTATAAGCCAAGGTGGTTTTGATGAATTTCCTTATGTTGTGCCAAGATTTTTAAAATCTACAGGGGAAAGTTATGGACGTTCAGTAGCTATGAACGCTTTACCTGATGTAAAAATGCTTAATTTAATGAGCAAAACTATTATTATGGCATCACAAAAACAAATAGATCCTCCATTGTTAGTACCCGATGATGGTTTTGCTTTACCTATTCGAACAACACCAGCCAGTATAAATTTTTATAGAGCTGGTGGTAGAGACACTATTCAACCTTTAAATACCCAAGCAAATATTCCTTTAGGATTAAATATGGAAGATCAACGGAGAGCAGCAATACGAAGTGCTTTTTTTGTTGATCAAATATTATCAGGTAGAGAACCAAATATGACAGCTACCGAAGTGTTGCAAAGAAATGAAGAACGTATGCGAGTTCTTGGTCCAGTATTAGGGCGATTAACTGATGAATTATTAAGACCATTAATTGATAGATGTTTTGCTTTATTAGATAGGGCAGGGTTAATACCACCTGCACCACAAATATTAGAAGGTCAAAATATTAATATTGAGTATGTATCTCCTATGGCAAGAGCAGCAAAATCAAGTGGTTTAAATAGCACAATGCAAGCATTACAAATGTTAATGCCATTAGCAGAAACACAACCAATTATGGATTATATTAATGGTGATGGCATAGTACGCCATGTTGTTGAAAGTTTAGGTGTACCTAGTCGAGTTATACGTAGTGATGCTGAAGTACGTAAAATGCGTAAAGAACGTGCAGAACAACAAGCAGAAATGGAAGAAAAACAACAATTACAAGAAGATGTTTATACAGCTGCACAAGCAGGACAAGCAATGACGAATGTAAGTAATGCAACAACAAAAGAATAAACACAATGCCCTTCGTAGAGCATATCTACGAACTTTTGAATCAGAAGATGGGGAAACTGTTTTAAAAGACTTAGAAGCAAGATGTGGTTACAATGCTGTGTCGCATGTTGCTGGTGATCCCCATGAAACTGCATTTCGTGAAGGACAACGAAGTGTCATACTGGCAATCCACGCAATTATGCGTGGATCAGGAGATTAAATATGTCTGAAGAAAATACCAATGTAGAAGAAGTAGTAAATGCTACTCCTGAAACACCAACAACATCAGTAAATGATTGGCGAAGTAGTTTACCTGATGATTTAAAAAGTGATGCACAACTTGAAAGAATAAAAGATGTGCCAACATTAGCAAAATCTTATATTCATGCTCAAAGAATGGTCGGAGCAGAAAAGATTGCTATACCATCAAAAACAGCAACCGATGATGACTGGGGAGTTGTATATTCACGGCTTGGTCGCCCTGATGATCCTACAGGATATGACATTAAAGCTGATGGTCAAATTATAACAGAAGATAATGTATCCAGTATTAAAGATACTTTTCATAAAATTGGTTTAAATAATAATCAAGCAGAAAAGTTATTAGATTGGTATGGGGGTACAATTAAATCTTCATTAGAAGCTCAACAACAAAATGGCGAATTAGAAGCTGCTGCACAAATTGACAATGCAGAAAAAGCATTACGGCAAGAGTGGGGCAAAGCATACGATCAACGATTATCGACAGCAAATACTATGGCGGAAAAGTTTGGTTTTAGTGAATTATTAGAACAAGCAGATAGTAATGGTCAAAAGTTAGGAAATAATCCTAATTTTATTAAAGCTATTTACAACATAAGTGAAGCTGTAGGCGAACATGGAAATGTTGGTCAAACAAAAAATGAAATAATGACACCAGCACAAGCAACTTTAGAAATTAATTCATTACGGGCAAGTGAAGCATATAGAAATGCTAGACACCCTGAACATAATAATGCTGTTCAACAAATGACAAAATTATATGAGTTGCGTGATGGAAACAGTTAGTAAAACAGAAATACGTTTAGAGTGTTTAAGATTTGCTGTTGAATTTGGATCAGTAGCAAATATTAAAGATCCGATACCTCTTGCAAATATGTATTACAAGTGGGTAATGGATAATCCTGATAAAGTGGATAAAAGTATTGTTACTCTCCACCCTAAAGGTAAAAAATCGAGATAAACTGTATAGTCCTCGTTGCATGTAAGTAAGTCTTACCGCTAACCACGTCAGGTTATAGTCCTTCGTAGAAGGGTAGCTTATTTTCATTAACTGATAACTATAAGGAGTTTGTGATGAGTACACAAATTACTACAGCCTTTGTCAATCAGTTTTCGGATAATGTTCAAATGTTAGCACAACAGCTACAGAGTAAGCTTAGTGATAAAGTTAGAACAGCTACCGTAAATGGTGAAAAGGCTTTTTTTGATCAAGTAGGATCAAGTGCGGCTGTTGCAAGAACTTCACGACATGCCGATACTCCCGTAGTTGACACACCACACTCGAGAAGAATGTGTGTGATGACAGACTATGAATGGGGGGACCTAATTGACAAACAGGACGAGGTGAGATTATTAATAGATCCCGCTTCTGTATATGCAAAAACTGCGGCAGCAGCAATGAACAGGTCTATGGACGATGTTTTAATTACTGCGGCAACAGGAACATCATATACTGGTAAAACAGGTTCAACTTCAACAGCTTTACCAGCTGGTCAACAAATTGCTCATGGTAGTGCAAAATTAACTTTAGCTAAATTAAGATCAGCTAAAGAAATACTAGACATCAACAATGTTGATGAAAGTATTAAAAGATATTTTGCTATTTCACCACAAGGCATGACAGACTTGTTGGAAGATACAAACATAACTTCAGCAGATTTTAATACTGTGAGAGCGATGGTCTCAGGAGACGTTAACCAATTTATGGGATTTGAGTTTGTAAAAAGCACAAGATTAGCGAAATCAGGCAACATTCGTTCAGGCTTTGCATGGGCGGAAGATGGTCTTTTATTAGCAGTTGGACAATCACCAATGGCGAGAGTAGATGAAAGGTCTGATAAATCTTACGCTACTCAAGTTTATTATTGCATGACTATTGGGGCAACTAGAATGGAAGAAGAAAAAGTTGTTCAAGTAGATTATGATGAATCAGCGTAGGAAGGGAGATAGAATATGGCTACAGTATATGGTGCAAATATAACCAATCTTGATGCTTCACCTGTTGTTCTTCCAGACGCAGATGATTGGCATGGTAAAGTAAGGGTACAACATGATCAGTATGAAGCTTCGTCTTTAGCTGCTGGATCAACAATTACCGTTGCAAGATTACCAGCTAATGCAAGAGTGGTAAATTGGACAGTAAAAGCAGATGCTCTAGGAGGAAGCGTTACGCTCAAACTAGGCGATGCAGATGATGATGATCGCTATCTAGCGGCAACTACTTATAATACTGCTAATCAAGCAAAGCAGTCTAAAGTAGACGGACCAATAGGTGGTGTGATGTATCAATACAGTTCACAAACAGACTTAATAATCACAACAGCAGGAGCATCAGCTTCAGGAACTATAGAATCTATAGTTGAATATGTGGTTAATTAAATCATTGATAGGGGGCGTTTGCCCCCTATTTTTTTTATAAGGAATTTATTATGGCGAGTGATGTAGCAATTTGTAATACAGCGTTAAATCGTTTAGGAGCAAATACTATTACATCTTTTACAGAAAACTCAAAAGAAGCACGTTTATGTAATGCAGAGTATGAAGGTATTAGAGATCAAGTATTGCGTTCTCACCCTTGGAATTGTGCGTTAAGACGAGCAACATTAGCACAAGAAAGTGATACACCTTCATTTGGTTATGCGTATCAATATATATTACCAACTGATCCGTATTGTTTGCGTGTATTACAAATGGAAACAGAAGTAGAGCAATTTAAAGTAGAAGGTCGTAAATTATTAACAGATGAATCTACAGCAAAAATTTTATATATAGGACGTGTAACTGATCCTGAAGAATTTGATAGTTTGTTAGTAGATACACTTTCCGCAAGAATAGCAGTTGAATTTGCTTTTAATATTACAGGAAGTCGTACATTACAAGCAGATATGTTTGATTTGTATAATCGAAAATTAGCATTAGCTAGAAGCTTTGATGCACAAGAAAGTGGTATGTTTTATAATCAAGGTGATGGCGATAAAATTATAGCAGATGATTTCATAAATAGGCGTAGATAATGGCAAGAGTTACTACTGTTCTTTCTAATTTTCGAGCTGGCGAATTAACTCCAAAATTAGAAGGAAGAACTGATCTTGATTTTTATCAAGAAGGTAGCAAAGAAATTACCAATATGATTGTTGACACTACAGGTGGTTTAACTCGTAGAGCTGGAACAACATATATAGCAAATACAAAATCTGATGGAGAAGCACGTTTAATTCCTTTTGTATTTTCAGAAGAACAAGCATATATACTAGAATTTGGTAATGATTATTTAAGAGTATATAAAGATAAAGCACAAGTTACAGATAGTGGAAGTGCTGTTGAAGTTGCTACACCGTATGAAACAAGTGATTTAGCAGATATAAATTTTACGCAAAGTGCTGATGTGTTATATATATCACACCCTAATTATCACCCTAGAAAACTTACTCGTACAAGTCATACAGCATGGACATTAACAAAAATTGCTTTTGAACATGGTCCATATTTAGATGAAAATACAACAGCAACAACAATTACATCTAATGCAACTACAGGTAATGTAACATTAACAGCATCAGCAAGTACATTTGTTAGTAATCATGTTGGAAGTATATGGGAATTACGTCAACAAATAGCATCAGAAATTGATTTATGGGAAGCTAATAAATCTGTTAGTACAAATAATTTAAGACGATATGAAGGCAATGTATATAAAGCAACAGGTGGAGGAACAACAGGAACTAGACCACCTGTGCATACAGAAGGTACAGAAAGTGATGGTACTGTTAATTGGGCGTTTCAACATGACGGTCAAGGGTATGTAGAAATTACAGGTTACACTAGCGCAACAGTCGTATCAGCAACCGTAAAATCACAATTACCTGATAGTGTAACAAGTGGTACAAAGTTTTGGAGTGAAGGGGCGTGGAGTGATCATAGAGGGTATCCCAGAGCTATAGGTTTTTTTGAAGAACGTATTTATTATGCAGGAACATCTTATCAACCACAAACAATATGGGGTAGTACGACAGCAGATTTTGAAAATTTTAAATCTGGATCAGAAGATGATAGTAGCGTAGCATTTACGATTGCATCAGATCAAGTTAATGCTATACGACATTTATTACCTGAACAAGTATTAGCTATGTTTACACAAGGCGGTGAGTTTGTTTTACAAGCCACAGGTACAAGTAGTTCAACGGTAACACCGACAAACGTACAAGTGGCACGACAAACAGCGTATGGTGCAGCAAATATACGTCCTATAAGGGCGGGAAATGTTAGTTTGTTTGTGCAATCTGGAGGAAAAAAAGTAAGAGAGTTTTCTTACCAAGCAGAAGTAGAAGGCTATGTAGGTGTTGATTTAACAATACGTGGTGAACATCTTATGTCAGGTAAGATTAAAGAAATGGGGTATCAACAAGAACCAAGGGATTTAGTATGGATAGTAACACAAGACGGGAATTTGAGAACATTAACTTACGACAGACAGAACAATTTAGTTGCTCTTGCTCAACACCCAATGACGGGAACGAATGTTGCGGTGGAGAGTGTGGCTGTAATACCCAACAGCAACACGGAGACGGAAGATCAAGTATGGTTTGTTGTAAAGAGAACAATTAATAGTGCAACAAAAAGACACGTAGTATGTTTAAATACTTTTGACTTTGGAACTGATATTGCTGATGCAAAGTATTTAGATAGTATGATTACGTATAGTGGAGGTAGTACATCAACTATTACAGGATTAGGACACTTAGAAGGTGAAACAGTAAGTGTATTAGTAAATGGTGCATCACACGCTGATAAAACAGTTTCTAGTGGACAAATTACATTAGACAGGGCAACTACAAAAGCACAAGTTGGTTTGTCTTATGTTAGTACAATTCAATCTATGCCTTTAGAAACACAAGCAGAATTAGGATCAGCAGTATCAAGAGATAAACGTATTAATCGTGTGTTTGTACGTTTTTATGAAACTGTTGGTGCAGAAGTCGGATATGATTCTGATAATTTAGATCGTATTCCTTTTAGAGATAGTAGTATGCAAATGGATAAACCTGTGCCTTTATTTACAGGTGATAAAGATGTTGTATTTCCGAGAGGGTGGGATAGACAGCAAACCATTTATGTACGTCAAAATCAACCTTTGCCAATGACAGTATTAAATATAGTGGCACAAATAACAACGAATGATTTTTAAATATGTGTACAGGATTAGAAATTGCCTTAATTAGTGGTGGTACAGCTGCATTTTCAGCAGTAACACAAGCTCAAGCTGCTGCTGCTCAAATGGAGCATCAAGCAAAAATTAATGAATATAATGCAGGTTTAGCAAGAAATAAAGCTATAGCAGCACGACAAACAGCTGCGGCAAGAGAAGCGCAAGTACGAAAAGCGGGTAGACGTGCTTTATCAAATATGAGTGCTGGATATGGTGCAGCAGGTGTAACTACAGCAGGTACGCCATTATTAGTAATGTCTGAAACTGTAGGCGAAATAGAATTAGATGCTTTACGACTACAAAGACAAGGTAATCAAGAAGCGATTAATGCTTTAGCAGAACAAAGCTTAGAAAAATGGCAAGCCGCTTCTATGCGATCTATGGCTGGTCATACAAGAAAAATGGGTTTTGTAAGTGCTGGTACGTCTTTATTAGGTAGTTATGGAAAATATAAATTTGGTCAACAATCATCAACTACAGATAATCCATTACAAAAATTTTATCCGCAAACAAGTTATTCATAAGAAAGTAAAAGTATGCCAAAAATACAACGATACCAAAATTTAGTACCAATACGTAATGTTGCAGGGGGCAGTCCAAGAGCTAGAGCATTGCCATTAAGCGATATGGATTTATTGTCTAATATTGGATCTGAAATACAAAATGTAATGGGTGAAATAGAAAGGAAAAATTTAATCAATGAAGCGAAAAAAGAACGTGAAATCGAAAAACAACGTGCAGAAGCAGAACAAAAACGTAAAAAGACAATCGCACAATATAAAAAAGAAAAAGAAACTTTATTAAATTTACAATATGATTCTAAGTTAGATATAGATTTATTAGAAAAAACATTTCAATTAAATAAAAATTATCAAAATAGTACAGATTTTTCTAATAATGTAGCAAATTATAGTAATGATTTAGATGATATTTTTTCTGAAAATATTGATGCTATAGAAACTTCTGATTTAGATAATGTAAAAAAAGCATTATTTTTAAATAAAATTAAACTGCATAAAAAAAATGCTCTTTTAAAATACGAAGTTTTTAATGACAAAGCATTAGTAGAACACCATAAAAATGAATTAGAATTAAATGTAGAAAATTTTGCCACATTTAGAACAACTAATAAAATTTGGAAAATGAATCAAGAACAAAGTGATCAACATTTTTTATTAGAACAAAAAGTTATTAATAGTATAAAAATGTTTGGTAAAGTTAACCATCATTCTGATGCTGAAATTAATGCGGAAATTAAAAAATTTTTATCAGACACTACTAATGAAGGGTTACAACAATTTTATACAGAAGATCAAGAAGGTTTTTTAGCAACGTATGGTATTAAAGAAAATGGAAATTGGATATTAGATGAAGGTGTTGCTCCTTTAAACAGTACCATTCCTATTACAAAATTAACAGAATGGATAAAAACAGCAGGAAAAGCAAAAGATAAAAAAGAAGCAGCAAAATTAACTAATTTACAAAATGAGATAAAAAATAATGAAGCAAATACTATAAATGTTCTTTTAAGAGGTGGGCAAGCAAAATTTGATGATGATTTAGTATTAAATACGTTTACAGGTGAAAATGCTGATATAGGTGAAACTATTGTTAAACAAAGAAATTTAACTCGTGATTTTGTTGAGATTATGGAAGAAACACAGAATTTTAATCAATACACAGGTAGCGGAGAAATAATTACACAAGAAGTGTTAAATGAAATAGCTAATGATCCAAAAAGACAAAAACACTTATCTTTGTATGAAAAAATTGCAGAAGCACAGGCAAAAATTCTTAATTCTAATAGACAAAATATTCAAAATAATGGTGCAGAATATGTTGATAGTCAAATTTTAAAAAATATAGATAATGAGGTATGGGGAGAA
>CEQA01010167.1_pt1 | contig 11916 bp, 4 predicted proteins | sample 530501 | NCBI WGS metagenome assembly CEQA01 (sample SAMEA2620227, study PRJEB7988) | marine metagenome | isolation source: saline water (ENVO:00002010), including
TAAAAAGAAACCAGAAATTTTTATTCCTTCAAGAGATATTGGAGGACATTACGAAAATAATGTTCGTTATGGTATAGGCGCAGGAACAGATCCTGCTAATAGAGAGATGAGACTTTCTATGAACTTGAATCAAAATTTGATTTCAAGAGAAACTGCAAGAGATGAAATGGATTTCTTAGAAGACCCAACAAGAGAGGAAGTTAGAATTGTACGACAAAGGGTTACTGACTCTTTAATGGAAGGAATTTATCAACAAGCTGCGCAAGGTAATGTTCAGATAGCTGCTCAATTACTTCAATCTATGGGTAAAGAAAATAAAGATTTGAATGAAATAGTTGATGAGTTGTTAGAAAATTTAAACCAAGAAGCTCCAATGCCTGAACCAGGTTTACCTGGTCCAGGTGGATTACCACCAGAAGGAGGTCTACCACCTGAAGCAGCAAGTCTACCTTCTTTAGGAGCATTAGGAATAGGAGGCTAAAATGGGAAATGGGTATGATGGTCCATCTCAAATTACAGATGTAGGACTTGGTTCTAGTAAGGGACCAATAGAAGATTTAGCAGACGTTGGTGGTGTTTCTTTAGGATTCGAAGGGGATACTCCTCCTGTGAATGCAGTTTCTCCAGCTCCTTCTCTTAATGAGGAACCTTCTTTACAACTTCAAGGCGTACAAGATTATATTACTAATGGACCTGCTTTAAATAATATTCCTTCTGAAGGTTTAGATTTTGGTTTAGGTCAAGGTCCTCCACCAAAATTTAATAGTCAAGCACTTCAAGAGCAAAAACTTTTGATACATAAAGCTATGGATATGATGCAATCAGATATTCCATTGGTTAAAGCTATGGCTTCTAGTGTCATTAGAAAGGTGCTAGCTCATAAAATGGTTAGTAAGTTAGATAATGACAAGTGAGGAGAATCAAAATGAACCTGTACCAGAATATAAATATACAGAAAAAGAAAGAAATTTCGAAGAGATTCTTTCTTATTTAAAAGAACCTAAAGACTACAAAAACTTTTTTAAAAAACCAGATACAGGTAATCCAGATGCTGATGCTTATATAGAGAGCAGAGAGTCAATTATTTTAAATTATGGACATTTACTTCCTACAGAATTTCTTTTAGATACAGATCAAGAAACTGCTCATAGATTAGAAGAGTTATTTCCTGATTTAAAAGATTGGGTTGGAGAAATTTCACATGCTCAATATTCACAAGAGTATGTAGATCAAGACTTAAAAAATCGAGCTGAGTGGGAAACATTTGGTTATAAAGATGAAGGTTCAAAAGGTTGGATGAGTTTGAATGCTTTACCGTTTGCTTGGAATGGACAAGCTCTAGATTACCCTGAAGGTAAAGGTCCTCAATTCAATGTAGATACTGGTAATTGGGAATCTTTAGATCCAGAAACAGGAGAATATAAACACGTAAGTGAAATTGATTGGGATGCCAGAGCTGAAGCTACATATAATCAGTTAAAACAAGAAAGATTTGAACAATCTCTAAGTACATTTGCGACACAAGCGGAAGCTTGGAAGAATGCAGAAAATAATGTTATACCTGTAGAATCTCAACCAGAAGAAACTAGCGGATTTTGGCAATCTGTTTGGGATAAAATGGGCAGAGATATGGATACAGTTAAAGCTGCTAGAAATCAAATGTATAAAGAATCAAGAGTAGATTATACACCAGAAGAACGACAAGAATTTTCTAAAGCTATAATTAATCCTTTTGCTTGGATATATATGGGATTTTCTTTAGGTATCAAAGTTGTAGATTTAATGAATTTTCAATTTGATGAAAGTAATCACGAGCAGGAACAAGTAAATGAGATGTTCTCTGAAGCACATGGAGATCTGCAAGATATAAAAGTAGATATTCAGAACGTAGAATGGTCCAGGTTAGAACAAGAATACCCAGAATGGGCTAATGAGATACTTGAAATAGCAGATGGGGATAGAATGTTTGCTGCATCTATATGGCACGGTTTTCAGGTAGGACATAGCCCAGAGTTCGCTGAATCTATGGGTATCTTAGCTCATCAAAGTTTTGTAGAGCTTGATGAACGAATTAAGAAACTTGTTAACTCTGAAGATACCTTAGGAGAGGTCGTTCTCAATAATTTAGGTTGGTGGAATAAGTATGTTGCAGGATCAATTGCTTCAGGTGCTTTTTTAATTTTGAATAATGATGATGCTAGAGCATTGGCACTTGAACAAGATTGGGAAGGGCTACATAAAGAAATCAAAAAAGCAGATTATAGTCCTTCAAAAGCTATGGGTATGGAGGGAACTTTAGCAGGTTCTCTGTTTGATTTATCAACGATGACTCTCTTTGATCCCGCTGTGTGGTTTTTCACTCCAGGTATTGGGGGTAATCTTTATAGAGCTACTACACAGTATGCGACCAAAGCAGGTCTTAATGGTTTTATGAAAGGTGCTTTAGGTCAAAGGTATATAGATGATACCTACAGAATAATTAAGGAACATTATTTTGAAGGTTTGTTTGATTACAACGATGTCAAACAAATTTTCGATGGTATCAGTGATGCTAATTTAACTCGACTAAAAAATGTTGTTAAGAAAGATATAAAAAAGGGAACTGAGTTTACAGGAAAAGCTACAGATGAATTTAGAAGAGTATATATGGATGGATTGTATAAAGGGGATATGCCTTTTCAGTTTAAATCAAATATGTTTACTATATTCAAACATCAATCACGAAGAGAGCTTATAAGATTATTTTCTGGAACAGATGAAGCTTCTAGAGTTGGCTTTGGTCGTCTTATGACAGAAAGGATGATTTCTAAAAAAGTTGCTTTAGCTGGTGATAATGGTGTTTCAGATATGAGAAAAGCTTTTGAAGCTATGGTTTATGGTTCTAAAGCTTCTAAGAAAGAAAGAGTAGAAGCGATGAAAGTTTTCGATGAAGCTATAGAAAAGCTTTCTAAAAAATCAGAAGAATTAGGAACTGGATTATTTAAAGAAGGTATCGCTAAACGTCAAACTCATGTCTTAAAATTAACTAATCAATTATCAGCATTAGAAATATTATTAGGATTTAGGGCTCGTTCAGTAATAGGTAATTTAGGTACAACATTAAGGGCAGGTTCGCATAAATTAAGGTCTCTTGTTGGGAAAGATGATATTCTAGATTTAGAAAAATCTTTGCCAGGAATAGAACCATTTTTTAATCTACCTAATAAAGAACTTTTAAAAAAATATAAAACAAAGCTTAAAGAATTAAAAGCTAAAGGAGCTAGTTCTGAAGAAATAGCTATGCAGACTAAAGCTATAGACGATCTTGAAAAGTATCTTGATAGATCTGCAGTTTCTACGCAGAGAGTATGGGATGAAACTGCTGGTAAATTTTTAGATAATCAGTTTAATTTGGCTGCAGGAACTGAAACTCCAGGTACACCTGAGTCTTTTGCTTTTCTTAAAAAAATGATTGATGAGATAGAAGAGGCAACTAAAGCTATTGGTGCAACAGATGATATAGGTACAGCTAAAGAATTACAGAAATATTTAGATGATTTAATGTCTCGGTATGAGGACTTTTTAGTAACTTTACCTAAAGGAGGAACTGCTCCAGGTGGAAAGATGAGTCACGAACTCTTAAGCTTTTTTGAACAAGAACATTACAGATTATTAAAAAAATTAAATCACGAAATGACAAAACTAAATGCGGAGAGAGCTCGTTCTGTGAGAAATGAACTATGGAATATTATGTTAAAGTCACATGATGAATTGATACATACTCTAAAGTGGCATGAATCACCACTCTTTGAGGGAGCATGGTACGCTCTTTCTGAAGGTGCTAAAGTTACTCCTAAAATATATAGAGTTGGTTCAAAAAAGAAAAAATGGACCTATAAAGATAAAGATGAAGTTTTAAAAAAATATCCAGATGCAATTTGGGTAGACAATCCTTTCCAACCTCAATACACAAAAGCTGGAAAGTTCAAAGGTATGGATGTGGATTGGCAAATGGTTAGGATGATGATGGACTTTGGTGATAATGTTGGTCTTGTAACTATGCTTTTAAGAGGATCTGCTAACACTAGAAAATACTTCAATATAAAAAATAATAAATTAATAAGAATACAAAGAATTGGTGATGATGCTCTTGATTCAAAATATTCTTTCATAGAAGGAAGAAAAATGAGTGCTATTTTGCAGCATGAATTAAAGCAGGTGAAATTACTTGATGATACAGATGATCTATCCACAATTACAGATGCCCAACAAACTTATCATAAACTCTTAGAAAAAAGAGGAGCTACTAGAACACAAATGCAAGTTGTTGATGGTGAAATGCCATTAAGTCCTCTTGAATTTATGTTAGTTGATATGGCAGTTCAAACAGGAAAAGTAGGTAGAGGTTGGTGGAGAGTACAAGGTAAGAGAATTGGTGATGGTTTAGATAGTTTTATGCAGATGTGGGCATTAGAAAAAGTTGCTAGACCTGCAACTGCTACAGTTGCAGCTTTAGATGAAGTAATGTTTTATAGGCATATGACAGGTGGATGGTTAACAGAAGCTCCTAATCAAATCTTTAAAGGTCTTAAAGGACAAAGTATGCAGAGACAACTGCATAGAAGAGGAGGTTTAGAGCAAGCTTTAAAAGACGAGAAATTTGCAAAAAAATATAATGCGTGGGTTCAGAAAAAATTAGAAGATTATCAAAAATTAGATATTGAAATAGCTAGACGTTATCAAGCTATGGATAGTTCGCAACCTTTAGATTTATTAAAATCTGGTGATCCTGGTTTTTGGCAATATGCTCATCAACATCTTGAATCTATTTTAAGTGATTATGGTTTCCAACAATATGCAAAAAATTATATGGAGATTTTAAATGATCTTAAGGCAGGAAAAATCTCAAAATCTAAAGCTGATGAACTTTTAAAAACTGGTAATGATAATTGGATTGAGTGGTTTAATACTGCTGATGCGGCTTATTTAAAATCTGTAAAACTTATAGGTAGGGAAACTGATAAAATAGCATATCCAAATTTAATGGAGAGAGTTGAAGATATACAAGAATTAATTCCATCATTTAATTTAACTGACTCTAAACATGCGTGGCAACTATTTGATAATCAAAGAAAATGGTACACAATGGGAATTAAAAACCAAGCCCACAAGGATGACTTGTGGTTGGGCTTTATTAAAGCAGGTGCAGAGAGAGCAGTAGATTCAACTTCTAAAGCTTTACCTAAAACAAAACATATTGGAAGAATGAGAATTGTAGGAGTTAGAGGTAGATCAGGTACTGTAACTGGTACTTCATTCTGGAAAAAATATGGTTCAGGAAATGAAGCAACAATGATGCAACAAATGTTTGGAAATCCAGCTTGGGAAAGAGCTAATTATATGTCTAATAAATTTTTCGCTATGGAAAAAACGAGATTAGAAAATTTATTTAGAAGTCAAAATAAAACTATTATAAAATTATCAGATTTGACAGATGAAATTTCAGGACATATCAAAGCTGTTGATCCTAAATTTCAACAAGATATATGGGGTCATAGTTACCATAGCCATGAATTGTGGCAACAAGGTTATGTAACACAAGAGCATATAAATGCTTTAGCACAAAGATATGCAAAGTTAGAGTTAGATAATTTTATGTTGAAATTTCATCTAGCTTCACCTGTAGGTAAAAAGATTAGACATTTAGCACCTTTCGGAAAAGCTTGGGCTGACTTCTGGGGAAGACATCTTAAGGCGTTAGGAAGAAGATCTCAATTTAGAGGAAATTGGTGGGCTTTCGGAGATACTCCTACAGCTGTCAACTGGACCAAACGACAGATGAATAATTTCTTAGGTTTACTTCCTAATGTTAGAACAAGTGCTTATATATCTAGAATGGCAAATGCATCACTAGAAGGGGAAATATCTAATCCATTTCACGAATTTACAAATCCATTTTCTGGTGAAAAAGCAGGAATTGGACCTGAAAAAGTAGGCGTTGATTTTTCAGGTGTAACATTTTTACCTAATGGCCAGAACCCTATATTCGCTGTGAACCCTATTTCTGGTCCTATCCCTATTTTAGGTATAGCGACTTGGTTAGAGTATATGGAGGATAGTGAGAAATCAGAAATTGTTGACTGGATTAGTGAAGCTTTTCCTTCAACAGATTTTGTTCCTTCAACTGAAAAATGGGCAAATGACAAACTAGGTTCTTTTTGGAAGTTTCTTGCTGGTGGAGGTATCTTCGATAGATTCTCAAGCGCTATTGCAGATCCTATTAATACTATAGCAAATAATTCAGGACCTCCATTATTATTCACCGATGTAAGTGATCAACTTGTGCAAATGAGAGCAACTACAGATTATTTATATACAAATGCAGATTTGCTTTTAGCATATCAACCTTCTAGCTACGCAGATTTACTTGAATATACTGAGGCTGAAGGAAGGGATGCTCAAGTTTCTGCAGTAATGTCAGAAGCAGGTCAAGCTAGTAGGGATTTATTAACACCGATTGATTGGGATACTATAGCTGACTATCAAGATGTTTCTTTAAATTGGATAGAATATTTTACTACTGCTGGGTTATTGTCAAGCATAATTGATGAAAGAACTTTAAGTGCATATAAATATAATCCAAATGATCCACAATTACAAAGAGATATAAAGAATGAGTTATCTAAGTGGTGGTTTGAAGGAATAGGTGCAGGTCCAATACTATCTGAAAAAGATCACGAGGCGAAAAAACTTCTTCTTATTATTAATGACCCAAGAATACTTTTTTTAGTTGCTAGTGGTTATAAAGTAAGAGGTGAAGAAGGTGCAAGTGCATTATCAAAAGCTGAAGCTCCTGGACAATATTATTTAGATCAAAAATTTAGTCTTACTAATTATGACAATACAAATGCAGAAAGATATAGAGAATATTTGAATAATGGTTGGATTGTTCCTATTCAAGCAGATGAGAAATTAAGACAAGTTCTTTATGAACACGCTAGACAACCTGACAAAATAGCAAATCTTATAATGGAAAAATTAGCTGAAATAGTAGAAGATTCTCAAATTACTGAAAACACAGAATTGGCGTTAGAGGAATTATATTCTGAAGATTTTATAGAGTTTCTTAAAGCTAACCCAGCTGCTGATAAAGATTTTCTTGGATGGGATTCTGTATCTGATGATCTTAAGAATTCTGAAGACGTTAATGAATTAATTAAAAGAGGTGGTAATAAAGTTTATACATTTGATGAATTAGGTCCAGAGTTTACTGCTTTAATAAAACATGTATTAAGAGGAACTGAGTATGAAGATGGAGATATAGATCCTCTTACAGGGACAAATAGGGGAGGTTGGACTTGGAAGCAAATAATACCTCATATCTATGCAGATTCTAGAGTTTCAAGAATGACACCTAATTATGTATTTGGAATACCTAGAGATGAAAGCACTATTAGTGAAGGTATTCAGCTACTTACTGGCTTGGTTAAATCTGGCCTTGTGTATTCAGGTAATCCAGAGGAGTTAGAATTTCTTGAGTCTTTTGTAAATAAAGTTACTGAATTGCAATATTATCACGAAACTAATAATAAAGAGAAGAAAGATGCTCTTGGTTTAGAACTTATGAACGCTATAACTATAATGGCTCACCAATTTAAAGCTCTAGATGATTATGGACTTGCAGATACTATTAGTTGGCATGCTTGGTGGGATAAGTATATTAAAGCAAATATGGGTATTTCATTAGATTGGACTACACCATTACCACCAAATACTCCAGAAAATTATGATATAGAAACTCTTAAAGATAATAGAATTACTTGGGATTTAGTAGACGGAGGTGGAACTGAATTTACAGCAACATTCTCTATTATTGAAGCTAAAAGACCAAGGTGGGAATCTACAGCTTTAAATACCGATATTTATTCAGTTCTTGATGGAGATACATTGGGAAATAATATATCACCTTATAAAGAAGATAACATAAGAATAATCGGAATAATGGCTAATGAAATAACTTTAGACCCAATGCTTTACCCTGAAGAACTTGATATGGCTATGCAACAATGGGTATTTTTACAAGAAGTAGTTAATAGATATAGCGGTAGATTGTATTATGTAACAGATAGACAATTTGGGGATAGAAATCACGTAGGTAAGCATGGGAGAAAGGTAGCTTGGCTCTTTGTAGATCAAGGAATTAATGGAGATTTAGCTCCAGGAATGGGACATTATATTTTCTTCCCAGAACATTTTGGGCCTTCAGATGGCTATTATAAAGTAGACAAAGATAATCCTGTGATAGGTTCTTTTGCCAAAGAAGAAGAAGCAAAAGGTAAGTATTGGAAAGAGGATTGGGATTTAGGTATGATAGAAGAAGAAGATGACAGTTGATATAACACAAGATCCGTTTGAAGGTTGGGCACAAGACCCTATTCCTGTAGAAATAATTATTGGATACGCAGAACAGTATTTTGGTGATAAGCCTTATTTTAATCAAACTTTTATTCATCCTAATACTAAAGAAGAGCATACTTTTCTAGAGTTGTTATTAGCTATAACTTCTGCTGAATCTAATCATTTACAATACGTTGATGCTGTAGGTTCGGAAAGTTCATATGGTTTGTTCCAAATAAATTGGCATGCACATAGAGATGTATTAACTGGTGAAAATTATATGAATGATTTATCTCTTAATAAAGAAATCAAGGAAATGACTGAAGAAGAACATAAGAAAGTTCTTGAGTATGTTACTCAGTTACCTGTTCAATTCAGATATGCTGCACAATTATTTGATCAAAATAAAAATAGTGATTATGGTATATGGCAACCTTGGACTTCTTATTCTGAACATTTTGCAGATCCAAATAGATCTTATCTAAAAGGTATGAAAGAAGCTAAGCAGACTGTTGCTGGTTTACCTAATTACAATAAAAACGAATGGATAATGAATGCTAATCAATATGTTGGCAATCCTCAATTCGAAAGTCCATTAGGAGATTGGAATCAACCAGGTGTTTTAGATACTGGTGAAGGTGGGGAACTTCCTCCAAGTGGATTAAAAACTTCTGGAGGTGCTGTAACACAAGAAGAAATGTGGAATAGCGTACTTATGTGGAGATTAGGTCCTGCTTATAATCCAGAAACTGGTGAGATAGATACAGATCACGAGAACTATGCAGAATTTATAAATACGTATCCAAGTACAGAGTGGGATCAAATTGAAAATGATAATGATGCTTTTACTCAATTTAAAAATGATTGGTCATTATTATCACAAAGCCAAGGTTTCCAAAATCCTTTTACTACTTTTATAGGTCAACCTACATATGCGGACTCAGTTTTACAAGCTGTGTATAACAGATATGTAATGTCTGCAAGTATGGGTGGTTTAGATCAATATGCTGCTCAATCGTATGCATTGTCTTATCTTATTCCTGCAATTACTAAAATGAAAAAAGATATTGCTAGTGCTCAAAGAGAAAGACCAAACTGGGGTATAGGTGAGGTTATAGATTTTGTTTCTGCAAGTGTTTCTCAATATGTAAGTCCTCTAGATGACAATCTTAGAGAATGGGACTTTCGTATGCCAGATATGGATTACATACACGGTAAAAGAGATAGGTTTATTAATGAAGATATTAAAAAAACAATAAATGAAATTTTATTCTATGATAATCCAGGCCTTGTTGATGAGATAAGAGAAGGTTATAAAGAATATAGAATTATAAATCCTAATGCAACAACAAGTGTTAAAGATTTTGCTATGCCTTATATAAAACAAACAGGTAGATATAAAACTATTTATAGTCAAAAACCAGCATATTTTAGTGAGAGAGAGTATATGTCTAGATATACTTCTGCTATGAGTAATATTCTTCCTCCTGGAAGTGAACAATATGAAGGTGTTGTAACTGGCGCAGCAGCATTAGGTTCTACACAACAGGAAGCACAAACTGCTGCTATGATGAGTGGCGCTGAGGTTGCTCAGGGAGATGTATTTAGTAGAAAAGTACAAGATACTACAATGCAATTAAGTAAGTTGTTAGGAATATAATGGCAAGAAACAGAAGGCAAATTACATTTGATTTTGAACCTAATAAATCTGCTAAACAAGTCATAGAAGAAATTAGAGCAAAAGCAGTTAAAGAAGTAGTCAAAGCAAAAGTTGAAGAGAAAATTAAAGAAGTAGGTCCAGAGACACCTTTAGAAGAAATTACAGAAAATGTGTATAAGGATTTAGAAATACCAGAACCTACGCCTCCAATAAATGTACAACCTGATGATAGAGAAATAGTTGGTGGACCAGGTAGTTTACCTTCTCCTGATGACCCTAAACCAGAAAAGAAACCTTATACCGCATCTTTTGCATCAAATACCTTTACATCTCCTAGATCAGATCAAGGTTTTTCATTTGAAGAAGAAGTGGAAGAAATAATTGAAAAAGGAAATATTCTTGAGTTATATGGAGAACCTACTTTAGAAAATATTGGAGATATTAAAGAAGCAGCAGCAGGTGCTGCAGATAAGGAACTTCTCGTCACTGGTAAATATCCTTTGGGGCAAGGTGATGAATTAGGTGGTGATGATGAATTAACTGGTTCTGAATATCAGGGTGAAGTTATGCCTTGGAGTGATTATGAAGGTGGATATGAAGCTTGGTTTCAAGACCAAATATCAATAGCAAAAGAGGAATGGAAGGAAGAAGATTTAAAGAAAAAGGAAGAAGAGATAGAATTACAACCATATGCTCAAGGTGGTAGGTGGTTCGCTGTTACTGGGTATCCAGGTGTAGATGTTGCTTATTTTATTCAGTATGATTTACCAGGAGGCTCTAGTATATATTATTACGCATCAAGAGAAGACTTAAATTTATTAGACGGAATAGGTGAAGGAAACCTTCCTCCAATCGTTCAATCAATGAATTATCAAGAATTTAAAAGAGGTAAGATTTCTGGCGGTTCTGTGAATGATGTTGTAGGTGTAAATGAAAACTACTCTACAAAAGTGGAAAGAACATTACAAGCACCAACAGGAGAAATATCTTTGCCTGAATGGGCAGCTAATGATCCATCAATGAAGGATTTATTTTATATAGGTGTAGCTGAAAGTTGGAGTATTCCTAAGTTTTTAAGGGAAATGTCTAAAAAAGAATCTTTTAGAACTAGGTATCCTGCTTTTGATAAAATGCTTCAATTAACAAGTGGAGATTACGAAATGGCTCTTTCAAATTATAAACAATTTGAAAATCAAGTAAAAGAACTAAATAATAGATATGGAGAAGAAGCCGATGTTACTGAACTTGTTAATCAAGCTATAAATAAAGGATATACAGTAGAAGATCTAAAAGAAACATACGATATTTTTGATAGAGCAGAAAAAAATGCTGATACATTATTAGCTTTCCAAAGAGTTGTCACTCAAGCAGGCTTAGATTTTGATATTACATCTCCTCAAGGTATAGTAGATTTCTTTAAAGGTTCTGCTCCTACAGAGATATATGATTTATATGAAGCAACTTCTATTTCTGAACAGGCAGCGAGATTAGATTTAGATAATCTTAGCACCGAAGAAGCTATTGAAATAGCTAAGAATACACCAGGAATGTTAACGCAACAGCAAGTTTCTACGCAATTACAACAAGCTGCAAGACAGATAGCATTATATAGAGATTATATAGACTTAGGTTCTTATGGGTTAGACGCAGATACTGTTGTTAATCTATCTCTTGGATATAGAGGCCCAGATGATATGAGTGAAATAGAGGTAGCTGAAATTTTTAGTAGAATATACAAAACAGATGAGAATATGCAGAATCTATCTACAGGTATAATTGGCTCAAAATCTTTCCAAAAGAATAGACAAATCAGATCTATTGGCTAAAATTGGTAATATTAAGCGATTACTCGAACCGCTTAATCGAAATAACTGGCTTCG
>CEQA01025843.1_pt1 | contig 11866 bp, 21 predicted proteins | sample 530501 | NCBI WGS metagenome assembly CEQA01 (sample SAMEA2620227, study PRJEB7988) | marine metagenome | isolation source: saline water (ENVO:00002010), including
GGTTCTTGCAGGGAATATACTCATTTTAATGAATTCCTAATCAGTTGCCCTAACGTTAGGTTTGGTTTCTTCCAAGTCTGAGGACTTCGATAAGTTTTTAATAATTTCATCTCAGCAGGAGTCATAACATTTCTATAATTAGCACCAGCGTCTATATATTTTTTAAGAGTCGCCATATATTTTTTTGAGGCTTCTCTTGTAGCTGTTGGCGTTATAGCTTTAGCTGCAATATGGGGTGATGCGCTTGTTTTTGCTGTTTTTAAAGCTGTCTTTGCTCCAATCACTGCTATTGGGATAGTAGCTCCTATTAGCATTGTCTTACCAACAGTCTTTACTGCCTTTCTTCTTTGTTTATCCATTGGACCTGACATAAGGCTCTTACTTCCCTTAACAATCCCTGTACCTATTCCCTTTAAAAGACTAATACCTCCTATTGCATAAGAGCCATACTCTAAAGCTTTATAAGCAATTTCAGCATTACGTTTAGTAATACGCCTTTCTTCTGGAGTCGATGGATCTGGGATTGTTCTTGTAGTAAATATACTCATTGATTATCAATCAGCTGTTTAGCCATGTAAGTTGCTTCTATTCTGCTATATCCTTTGAGCATCTTCATCTCGATATAGTCTTTAACCCTAGTATTGCGGCTTCTTCTTTTTTCCTTTTCCTCGTTTTTTTGAATAGCTCGCGCTCTCATTTCGTTTTTTTTTATATTCATACATCCTCCTATCTACCTAACATTTCTCTTAATTTTTTTTCTGTCATGCCTCTCGGTATGCCAGGTCCTGTAATAATCTTAGATTCTTCATTTATCTGTTCTGCTGTCTTTTTACGTTTCTGTCTCAAACTAGTTTCATTGGGTTGTGTCATCTTGTGAATCCCTGCTATAGCACCTGTTCCAATCCCTACCTTGATCCCCATGCCTACTGCTGCTTCTTTCTTTAAATCTCTTAATCTGCGCAATCTAGCAATACGCGATAGTGCGCCTTTTACTGTTGGTTTGATAACAGAAGTAATCTTACTCGTGGTTGTTAATACCGTACCTCCTACTTTAGAGTGATCTACAACTCTTTGTGTTGTATAGGGTAGTGCTTTAGTTTTGTCAGCAATGTTTAATAATTTCATCTTATATCCAGGTAAATTTACATAATGCGGCAATAGTCGGATGGTTTTAGGTCGTTTAACCTCTGTGGCAATAGGACGCGTTAAACCAATATATTTGGTGCCTACCTTTGCCTGAACTACCTTGCCTGTCAATTTGAGCCTTTTTGGTGCCAATACGGTCTTTGTACGGGTTATATCCCCTACTCTCTTAGTTATGAATCCTATGTTGCGAGCCTGATGTTTTAAGTATAAGAACCTGCCTGCCTTATAGACTAAGCCTCCGACTCTAGCCCATGGATTAATAAACATCAATCCTCTTAGAGCGTACTTGCCTCCTATCTTTGCATACTGACCTGCTTTCTTAAGCACAGTCTTAGGCGGCACCTTTTTGTTATAAATTTTTTTACTAGGTTTGATTTTCTTATCCATCTAGTATACACTCCCAACCTGAAGTTCTTTCTTTTTCTTCATGTCTGACTTAAGCTTATTCAGTTTGTAATAAGAGGCTCCAATAGCGCCTAGTGATGCGATCCCAAAGTCCTTAGCCAATCGAGTTTCCATCAATGTTCCTTGGCTTTTCTTGTATTCCTTAACAGCCGATTTGAATTTATCCATTTGCTTAAACTGCATTTCTTTGTTCTTTTTAACCCACCATAGCGGTCTTTCCACTACCTTTGCATAGCGTTTGATATCCTTGAAATATAATCCCTTGATCTTCTTCTCCCATGATTTTGACTCTATAATCTTTTGTTGTGCTTTTGTGGTGTTAGCTGGTGTAATACGTGCAGGGACTCGAGGGATTTTAATTTTAAAATCTTTGGGGTATTTTTCTCTAAAAGCTTTACGAAGATGTTTGGAATGTTTGGTCAATTTATAACCAAGCATACCTGCTCTTAAAAATAATCCAGCAGGAATAACCCAAGTAGCCAGATCAATTGCTGTTTGATTATCCTTATAAAACTTTTTGGCTCTTTGTATGTTCTTCTCAATAATCGCCATTCTTACCTCTATAACAAAAAATTTTTTTTGCCCTAGTTTTATCTAGTTGTACCACAAGTAGTACGAGCTTTAAAGAGATATCTTGTTTGTACGGGTGGTTTGCTATATCGGGTGTTGTAGATTTTCGAACCCAGTTGTCATCTTCGGAGTCTAACATCAGGATTTTTCGCAGGTATGGTAGCACACGAAGTGTGCTGCCTACGATAGGTCGATTTCAATCTTGAAATCGCCTGCTAACAAATGCTGATGTTGCTCTGGAGCTTTATGTCCTGCTCTATCGAGCAGGTCCTTACTAGCTTCGAGCTGAACATATTCACTCTTCGCACCAGAGCATAGACTCCGAAGCTGTCTCAATGCTAGATGTGAAGAAAGATTTAAGCTTCTTCGTAACTCAAGCTGGTAGTAGCTCGCTACCTTTGGGATTCGTAGTGTTTTATAGGCTGTAATCCTTGCCGAGTTTCCTTTATAACCTGCGAGAAGTCCAGCTTCCTGCATACTACAGCCCTTGGCTACAAGCGTATCTACCAGTAGCTTCTGTTTTGCAGTTAAAACCTCATCTGTGGAAGCTGGTCCATCTGATTTTGAAGCCTTCACTGTTCTAATCTTTCTTCTTAACACTAGCCCTTTTGTCCTTCAGTTTATAAGCACAATTATAGTCTTGCTTTTTGCGAAAATCTACCTTTTCAACACCCGATTTCGCTTTCAGCACTGTATCAGTTATGCAGAAACACCTGCAGGCTCGGTGAATTATGGATGTTCCTAACTCACTTAAGATAATCTGAACTTCTTTTACTTTCGTAAAGCTTATATTTCATTGATATTTAGTGCATTTTTACTCATGCTGAAAAACTTGGCGTTAAATTTAAGGACTAGTAAATCATATGTTTTCGTAAAAGCAAGGACGAAAGAATTTACACAGTAAATTCATTCGCCAGCTACGCTGGTCCTACGGATCCTTGCTTTTGACGAAGAACATTGATTATACACAAGTCCATTTAACGCTAGTTTTTCTAGCAGGAGTAAAAAATGGCTAAATATACAATGAAAGATAATCTAACTGCAGTTAAAACAAGGTTCGATTATCTAAAGCAATTTGGAACATCACCTAATTCACCTTATGGTTTTTCTGAATCTGATTACAGTGCAGCGAAATCGTTTCTTGAAAAGGAGATTTTCAATGCAAAAGCAAGTCTCAATTATTGGCTTAACACTGAAGCAACAAAAGTTGCTGGGTTAAGGGAAATATTAGAGCAAGAAGGCTTTGCAAAATCAGTTATGAACCACATCACAGATGAGGTTGTGCAAAAACATGGCGCTACTGCGTCATACGCGTACACAATGGCTGAAATCTGCAGAGGAACCATGGTCTTCACACAAAAGTTATATAAGGAAGAGTTCGGCAAGGAATACAACCCGACTATCACTTCGAAGCCCAAAGGTACACGAGCTGAAAATTGCTTGAGTGTTCAAGAAGCTTCAAAACTTCTATAACTATCTAGCATTGAGCCATCTTCGGATGGCTCTTTGCTTGCTCGAGAAATATTACTCGGCTAGTAAGGATTAGAACCAGAGCAACTGCTTTGTTAGTTTCTCAAAATATGATGCTGATTCAATTTAGTGTTGGGTGTAGGACCGCCAGGGTATAGCCAGTAAATGGCAGGTAGGTACTGACGAATTTTTACTCCATGTCTGCGAGAAGTTCTGGTCAGTGCCTATCCAGACTGGTCGTTAATTAAAAAATTTCTCTCGTCTCTTTGTGAGAGAGAAATTTTTTAATTAACTTTGTTGATTGAGTAGGTAAATAAATACTAGGGTGTACGATGTTTGGCAATTGTGTAATGCTACTTCTGCTAGTCAATGTTTATTTATTCTGGGATAGGTAGGTAGTACAGTCGTAGATCCCCAGGTCTAGATAACTGGGTGTAGACATAGTGCTTGTAAATATCTTAAGAGCCTATCTATCCTTAATGAATTAATGGGGTAGATTGTAATGACATACCCATAACAGTTAGCAACTGTTCCTGACTAGCAAGGCGTATCAAGGTAAGCTAGTGAATTACAGTCTATCCTTAATGAATCATATAACATCCCGAGATGTCGGGTGCTATGAGAGATAGATACGCTGTTAAGATTGTAAATCCAAGGCGTAAGGTTCCGGTACTTGGTATAGCTGGCGTATCTATCCAATGAATTCCTTACGGGTGTAAGGAAGTAACTGTGGATGGGGATAGGTAGGTATTAACGAGAGCCGCAGCGTCCTTGTGGCGTGGTATGTAGGGTTATCTATCTATCCTTAAAAAACGGAGGCAATTATGGCTAAAGAAAATAATGACTGGAGGAAAGAATGGGAGGAAAGAGTAAGAAAAAGGAAGGAAAAACTTGAAGCTAGTACGCCAGAACTTTTTAAAATACTTAAGGATAATCATGTTAAGTATTTTAGAGTAGAGTTCCAAGGAGGTGGAGATGATGGCAGTATTGAGAGTATAAGTTTTAATCCAGATCCTAATCAGAAATGTTCATGGACAATACGAGACGAAGTAGGAGCTAATAAGTTTGAACATAATGATTATTCTGATGAAGCTTTAAAAGCTCGTGAGAAAGCTAGAGTATTAGCTGGACTTGAGGAAGATCCAACTGGTAGAGGTCATGTACAAGTAATGTTTATTGACAAATGGGATAGTTTAAAATCTGTAATTGAAGAATGGTCTAACGAGTACCTTGCTTCAACTGATATTGATTGGGTCAATAATGAAGGAGGACAGGGACATCTGGAATGGGACGGTGAAGAAATAGAGATTGAAATAGAAACTAACTTTACAAGTACAGAGAGTAATGTGTTTCATATAAAAGCACCAAAGAACTGTACAAATTCAAAGGAGAAAAGTAATGGCTAATTGTTATTATCATTCCTTATCGAGTGTAAAAAAATGGGGAGGTAGACCAGAGGATTACCAAGCCATACACGATTGGTTTGATGAGAGTAAAAAAATCATGCCAACATTTAGGCATCGTGCTTTGAGGCATCACGCAGAGGGTTGCTTTGCGTGTGAAGAAAAGTTTGGTACGACTATTATGATACAAACTGGCAGGCTAGTGCCTGTTCGTTTGATAGCAGAGCGTCATATCATTGAGGATCTTGGATTCATTCCAACTATAATCGACTGGTTTCAGTATATACCAGGAGAGAAGTGGATGATGAAGGGAAATAAACTACTAGATAATGTACAACAATAGTAGTACACTAGTAGTACAAACATAAAAAACGAGGACAATATGCAAAAGAAAAAGGGAACACCTACCCTTATTACTGAGCAAATCCTACGACTAATGCAAACATCTGGTACAGATTGGCAAAAGCCATGGCGTAATAAGAGGTTTATCACAGTTAGAGGACATATCTTACAGGGGAATAATGTAGTAACACTTGCTTCCTTGTCAGATTTTGATCGTTCAGTATGGGGAACATATGACCAATGGAAGTCTGTTAATTGTCAAGTCAAGAAAGGTGCAAAGTCTGTAAGACTTACAGTATATAAAGGACTTGATGATAACAATCAGCCTACCTTTGGTAAATATATTGCTTTCAATATAGAACAAGTTGAGGGAGACAAATCAAAGTTTGATTCCTTTGATACTATTGATTGTAATAAGGAAGAAAAACTGGAAGAGATAGAACAGTTGATTAAGAAATGTAATATCAAATTCCAATGGGGTAGTGACATAGCTTGTTACTGTCCAAGTACGGACACAATATCAATGCCTGACTTTAAATCATTCTCATCACAAGGTGGATATTATGCCACATTATTTCATGAGAAAGGACACCGAACAGGACATAAATCTAGATTAGATCGTGACCTGAAAGGAAAGTTTGGCGACAAGAAATATGCAATGGAAGAACTCATTGCAGAATTAACTGCTTGCTTTGTATCTATAGCACTAGAAGTAGAATCAGAACCAAGACCTGATCATGCACAGTATTTAAATAGCTGGATCAGATTACTTAAAGATGATAAGCGTGCATTCAATATAGCTACAAGCAAAGCACAACAAGCAACTAACTATATCTTAAATGAGATGGGAGTTAAGGTGCAAGAACTGGAGGTGGCGTAATGTCAGACACAAGAGATGAATGGACAAAAGACGTAGGTAGACACTTGGTTGGCAAGAAGATAACTCATGTTCGTTATTTGTCCAAGAAAGAGATGAAGAAATATATTTGGTGTAAGAATCCTATAGTCATATTCTTAGATGATGGTAATTGGATAATGCCAGTACAAGATGATGAGTGTAATGATGGTGGATCTATGGCTACATCATTTGGAAATTTAACAATGATACCAGTTATAGGTGAGGAGGACTAAAATATGTGGGGATTTGAACCAGTAGTAGAACTGGTAGATCAAGTAGAGTTTCTGGTTGAAGTTGAAAGACAGGGTATACCAGAGAAATATTCAGGACCAGTAGACCAGAGTATAACCTGCTCACTATCTTATGATATAGGTAGAAGGGATGGGTTATTGATGGCGCTTAAATATATTAAGCGTAAAGATATAGAGATAATGATAGAAATTAATGACGGCATAAATCAAATGTATGCAGAAGAATTTCAAAACATTAGAACCAAGAAACAGAGGAGAGCAAACTCACAATATTTTGACGGAGAATAGAATGACAAACTTTCAAAGATACTTTAGAGATAATCCAAAGGTTTGGTATCTCTTTAATAAATATGCTAATCAAGTAAGAGAGAAAGGATTCGAAAGGTATGGTGTAGCTACTGTATGGGAAAGGATGAGATGGTATTCAGATATAGATGTATCAGGAGATTTATTTAAACTGAATAATAATTACAAAGCATACTATGCCAGGCTATATATGAAGCACTATCATCTAGATAAGTTCTTTGAATTAAGAACAAGCCTAGCTGATGACTACGATTTTACTGATGAATTGGCACAGCTATGATAAGAGTAGCAACATTCAAATGGAGAGACATGGATCTCATGGTGAAGTTTACTCTACTTTATTATGTTAATGGAGAGCAGGTTAGCAGTGGAGTTGATTGGTATTATATTCAAATAATGAATATAAAGGATAAAGAAGCAGATATAAAAGGACTGCCATCTACTTACAGATGCTTCACTGCTGACATTCCTATAGATGATTTTAGTTTAAGAAGAAAGCACATCAGAAGAAATCTTAGAGCGATGATGTCTGGTTATGCTATAGATTATCTAGATATGAATGCCGAAGAAGAACAGAAACAAATGAGTTTATTTTAGGAGGTAGTAATGGGAAGAACAAAGATACCAAAAGACTGGGTACCTAGTAAGGAGACAGTGTTGTCTATTAGTCAGGACTACCCAGACATAACAATGGAGGATATACAGTATGAGCATAAACAATTCAGACGATGGTTCCTCTCTTCTGGAAAAGTATATGCAGATTGGGATAGCCGTTTCGAATTCTGGTGTGCAGAAAACTTTGAGAAGAGAAAAAGAAATGACAGAAAATCAACTCATGTTGCAACAACTACCAAGGATGTTTCGGACAGACAGTCACGTCTTATTAGAGTTGCGAAAGGAGGAGATAAGAAACAAGATGGGAGTGTACTCAGACTTCCAGACAAAAAAAGGAATTGATGAGGCTGCATTAGATATCTTGCATGATGCCAAGAAAATAATGCAACCATGTACAAGAATGGATATTGCATCTGGACTAGAAGTTATTGCTTCTACATTCCAGATCAATGTACCTAATGAGATAGGACTCGAGGTATATATGAAGGAACTGGAGAGATACCCACTCTTCGTCCTCAAGAAAGGGGTAGAGGATATTTGTCGCGAATACAAATATCCTCGTCTACCCCTACCTAAAGAATTCATAGACAGGTGTGAGCCTGATTATGAAGAGCATAGGAAATGGTTAATGAATATCATCTATGCTTTTATTGACCTGCAAAGATTCATCCAAGCAGGAGGGGAGCCACCACCAAATAAATATTTGGTAGATTATAAGGCTAAAAAGTAGTACAATAATAGTACAACCATAGAACCGAAGGAGGTTATTATATGGATAGATCCATTGGTATAGGAGGTACTGATGCTGGACGTATATGTCGAGGAGATTGGTTAAATCTCTGGAATGAAAAGACAGGGCGTGCAGTACCAGAAGACCTAACATGGAAGCTTGCTGTACAAATAGGTATAGCAACAGAGAAAGTTAATCTAGATTTTCTAGCACATGAGTTAGAAGTAGAGATTAAAAGGGACGTTGAATTGAAACAAGATGGTTTCATGATGTCTCACTTGGATGGTGTGATTGCTAATCCTACTAATGATATATTAGTAGAAGCCAAGCACACCTATGAAAACAATGATGTTGAGAAAGTAGCTCAATACTATTACCCACAATTACAGCACTATCTCATGCACGCGAAAGCTGATGAGATATATCTGTCTATTATATTTGGTAATAGCAAGCATATCTGGACATCAATTGAATCTGACCCAGAGTTTCAGAAGACACTGTACAAAAGAGAGGCAGCATTCTGGAAGTTTGTTGAAGATGATAAAGAACCTCAGGGATTTGAGGATCTAATTGTCGAGCCACCTAAAGATATAAAATTAGATGGCATGATAGCAGTAGATATGAATAACAATATGAAGTGGAAAGATTTTTCTAAACAATATCTAGATACTAAACCATATGTTGCTCATAACAAATCATGCGCTGACGAGTTAAAGAAACTTGTCAAAGATGATTGCCGTAAAGCAGAGGGAGCGGGTGTTGTTATTACCCGTAATAAGAAAAATATTCTTACAATCAGAGAGGTAAAAGCGAGTGAGTAAGAAAGATAATATGAGTATCTGGAATTCCTTACAAGAAACAGATCCAAAGTATACAAGTAAAATTACTTTTGGTTCTAGGAATTTCAGTGCGATAGATGCACATTATCAGATAATGAGAATGACAGAACACTTCGGTCCTATCGGTAAGGGATGGAAGTTTGTTACCAGTCATGAGGTTATTGATAGTATGTATATAGCAAATGTAACTGTCTCATGGTTCGATGGCGAATGGCATGAGTATGGACCAGTCACTAGTTGCATTTCATTAACTAGAAAGACTGGTCAATTAGATGATGAAGCACCAAAGAAAGCAACAACGGATGCTTTAACTAAAGCTTTATCATACATAGGTATAAGTGCTGATGTGTTTCTTGGTAAGTTTGATGACAATAAATATGTCAATCAAATGAAAAAGAAATTCAATGGACACATAGCACACACAGTAGCTAGTGTTACTAAATCTATTAACGAATGTAAATCTTTAGAACAATTAGATGAGTACATCAATTCACATAAGATGAACATAAGAGTAGATGTAGGTGACGAAGCAGCTGATAGTCTTATAGAAATATATCAGACTAAGAAAGCTGAACTAACAGGAGATAATAATGGCTAGTACTTTATGTGAAGTAAAGCTGATAGGTAGGTTAGGAAAAGATGGGGAGTTAAAGGATCTAAAGTCTGGCAACTCAATGCTAGTCTTCTCTCTAGCTACTGATACTTATAATTCAGCAACAAGAGAAAACGAGCCAATGTGGCACCAGTGTGCTATGTTCCCATCAAACTATGGAGACAATCCAATGAAAAGGATTGATGCTATAGCACCTTATTTAGTTAAAGGTAAACAGGTATATGTATCTGGAACCTTTAACTATTGGGAGAGAGAGGATGGCTCTAAACAACCTAGCATAAAAGTATCAGAGGTTATCTTTCTAGGAAAGAAAGATGATATTGATACATCAATCAAAGAAGATGAATCGCAAGATACAGCATCAGGGGACAATGAGGTTCCTTGGTAATGACACATCTTCAATGGGCTGTGTATGTTTTTATACGAGACCATATCGGTATGCATGGGGTTAGTCCTACATATCAAGAAATCACAGATGAGATAGGCTTGAGCAGTAGGTCCCATGCATATAAGATAGTAAAGAGATTAAGTTCTCTATCGTATTTAAAAACAACAGGTACACAAGAAAGAAATATAATGCTAGGTGATATCAATGGTGAGCAAGAAAGACAAGAAACTCAGTAAAGATATTAAGAAAAAAAGAGAGAGACTCTATGCAAAGATGGCAGAGACTGGATGTATAGCCTGCCATCTTTCTAATCAAACTCAGAAAACACCTACCGAGATCCATCATTTAAGAGCAGGGATGGGGTTATCACAGAGGGGAGTACGATGTATTCCCTTATGTATAGACCACCACCGTGGTTCTGCTTGTGGTTATCATGGGGTAGGCAGACGTAGGTTCGAAGGGTTATATGGAACAGAAGAATATCTATTAGATAAATGGATATCTATATACAATTATCCAATCAATTGGGATGAGTATAGCTAGCTACTGACCAAGTGGATTGTCAGACCTAGCTTTCATTTCATCTATTTTTGCTTTAAGTACTGCAATCTCTGCTTTATTAATAGCTATATCTTTTTCCAGAGGTTTAATATCTGGTGCAGTCTGTGCTTCTAGCACATCTACTCGTTGTATTAATTGACCTTGGTATACAAACAAACCAGCTATAGTAATAACTAATCCGATACCTGTTGCTATAGTTTTAATATCCACGGATTCTCCTTAAGTGTTCCTCTGTTCTTATAACTTCATCCATAGTCTCTTGAATCTTTGCTTGAAAACTAACCAGCTCATCATCGCCATAATTCTTCTGGTCTGAATAAATATTACGACTGTCGATATAGTTCTTGCTAATGTAATCATTCAGGCTCCTATCTTTAATTAGTAGTTCATTAGGTACAGTATAAACTCTTTGGGTATACGCCTCAAGAATAGTATTATTCTGCATAGCTTGAGCTACAATAGTTTGCACCCCAATCATCTGTTGATCTACAGATAATACTGTTCTTGAAACTTGTTCTCTTATAGTTTCTATTGAAACATCTGGCGTAGTTTCTCCACTAGAATTTCCCACCATGACTTCTGTGCTTCTATCGTTTTCTTCCCCAACTGATCCAGACTCGCTGTCGCTGGTTCTTTCATCAATGGTGTCTTCACTGCTGGCTGCATCTTCACTTGCGGATTCTTCTTCATTAGTTCTGGTGACTTCTTCTGAAGATACTCCTTCAGTTCCTCCTTGCTTCTCTGCAACGATGGTTTCTTTAGAGCCTCCTTCAATGTTTGTGGTCTCTTCTTCGGCAACGTTAGTGTTGGTTTCTTCATTTCCTCCTCCTGTTGAGACTTCTTCTCCTGGAGCTTCTGTCTCGTAGTTAATATTTTCTGTTGTTTCAACTGCTTCTTCAAAGCTTTCGACTTCTGTTGTGAATGCTTCGATGGTCTGCGGTTCTTCATATGATACCTCCATTGGTATAATCTCTTCCTCAATAGCTACTGTGAATATCTCAACAATACCTGTGTTGATCTCTTCAATTGCTATCTCTTCAAATGTTATTTCTTCTAGCATCTCTACTAAAATCTGTGGTTCTTCAAAGGGTATAAACTCTTCTACTATAAACTCTTGATATATAAATAATTCTTCTGGACTAACTGTAGTCAAGACTTCTTCTATTTCCTCAAATGCTGTAGCAATATTTGCTGTCTCTTGAGCTGACAACAGAGTTGGATCATAAGTCATAGTGACTGATATGTTATCTAGATTAGGACCACCAAGAGTAGCAGGACTATTGCCATCAGTCCCACTAATAAAAATATTTCCAATGTTAGAACCAGTCC
>CEQA01141556.1_pt1 | contig 11824 bp, 6 predicted proteins | sample 530501 | NCBI WGS metagenome assembly CEQA01 (sample SAMEA2620227, study PRJEB7988) | marine metagenome | isolation source: saline water (ENVO:00002010), including
TCCATTTCTGCGCGCTCTTGATCGACCTGTGCGCGCTCCGCAGCGTCTTGCGCTTGTTCGGCTTGCAGCTCGTCCTCTGGGAACATCGGCTGCGGGTCTGCTTCCGGCTCCTCCGGCGTGACAGCGCCCTCAATCGTAGCGGTCGGGGGCTTTTCTGTGCCCGTGACCATGTAGTTCATCGCTGTTCTGATCAGCTCGGCCAGCTCGACGCTTTCGCGGTCCATGCGCCCGATCTGCTCTGCCTCTAACCCCGGCGCTAACTCCGAGACGCGGTCTTGAATCTTGGTAAACGCCTTGTCCCAGTTGGTCTGGTAGTTCTTCGCTACGCCGACCTTCTGGAGCCCTCGCATGAGATAGTCTTTAAGTTGACCCAGAAGACCCACAGGGTTCATGTCCGTGCCACGGCGATTCTGGAGCGCCTGACGCATTGTCTCCAGCGTGAACAGTTGCTCGCCGCCCTCAGCCTCCATGAGCAGCATGAAGTGAGCAGCCTCCTCAGACAGGTTGGCCAGCTCTTCGTCGGCAACAATGCCCGTGTCAGCTAACTGCTCTTCAAGCAACGCAAGCTGCTCAGGGTTGTCTTTCAGAGCCCCACGCATTGTGTCAGCCCATTGTTTCCCAGCGGCCTCTAAGCGTTCGCGCCCGTATTTTTGCTCAATGATGTCCTTCAAGATTTGCCACACGCCGGGGGCTTCCTTGTTCATCGAGTGAGCGGTTTCGTGAGCTGCGAGAGGGTATGCAGCTTTCGGGCCTAACGCCATGCCGCCTGAAGTAATCAAGCTGCCTCGCAGGTCCATTAAAACCGTGTTGCTGTTGCGGTCGTATCGAGCTGGGCGGCTCATGGGCTGGCCGTCAGATCGCTCTGCCCAAACCACCGTTTGCCCACGACGCTCGGCTATGTTTTGCGTCAGCCGTTGCCATAGCGTTTTGGGCTTAACAGGCCGCACCTCGACTCCCTCAGTTCGAGCTGTTTCAGCAATCACAGTCTCAACATTGGCGCGTTGCGTGTCATCCAGCTCGTCGAGGTCTAAAGACTCTCCGGGCTTTTCAAGCGTTTTAACGACCTGCCTGTTTGCACTCTCGACACGTTTAGCTCGATCAGGGTTGTCAACACCTGGCTTCGGATTGTCTATGGCGTCTAGACTTGCTTGTCCAATAGGAGTCTGCGACAAGATTTCACGCACTTCAGCGTTTACGTCAGTTGGAGCTGCTTCTGGCCCCAGCTCAGGCGCAACGTCCGGCGCTGTCTGCGACTTGTCCCACTCACGAGCAACAAACGCTTCAACCTCTGCGTCGGTTTCGGCAGGGCGACCCATGATGACCTCAAAAGCTGTCCGGTCATCGGCCTGTGTTACTAGCGTTGGCTGGAACCCTGCTCCCTCTGGCGGGTGTGGCTTCCATCCACCAAGACGCTTGTCTAGCTCGGCTTCAAGCTGCTGACCAGCAGTCGGCGGGGCCATTGCTGTTTCAATGGTGTCTCCAAGTTTGCCTGTGACTGCAAACCCTGCGTTGGTCAGCCCAAAGCCAATAGCCATCGCGCCCCATTCGGAGGCTTCGTCGAGATTCTCCCAGCCGCCAAGATCGTCCCAGCCAGTTACAAGCATCACGCCTTCGCGAGCTGTGGCCCCTACGACCTCCTCCATCATCTCGCCAAACGTGCTTTGGAATTGCGCGCGGTCCTTAAAGCCAAGCAAACTTGACTTGAACGTGTTGCCAGAACGGTCGGAATCCCACTTAGCCATGGCAGCCGTAAACGCCTTGATGCGTTGAGCTGCGGGTAAATCGGCCAAACCTGTTCGCTTGGCATATTTGGCAAACGCGGTACTAGCTAGACCTCCAACCTGATCAATGGCTCTGCCTGTTCCCTCAGAGCCTACCTCAATCAGCGTGTCTACAATCGCTTTGGGCAAATGATCGGCGGCATTAGTCGCAGCTCTCGTCACGACAATGTCTAGCTCGCCAGATTCGTCTTCGCTCAGATTCAGCTCAGGCAAAGCTCGCTGCCATGCGTTAGCGTAAACGCGACCGCCAGCCCAGTTGTCGCCCAATGACGTAGCTGCGCGAGTTGCGGCTCCAGCTACCTCCATTGCGCCAGTTTGAACAATCGTCTCTAAACCGCGACCAGCGACTCGCTTGGCTAGATGCTGCGTAAGTTTGCGTTCCGTGGTTTCAGCAAGCACCTCTTTCAGCGTTCGTCCTGCGGCAAGACCGACGCCCTTGCGCGCAGCAGCAGACACACCTCCAGTCAAAGCCATCTCGCCCATAAACGAAACGCTTTCGCCTACGATGCTGCCGACATTGGCCGCCATCCCATGCTCGCGAGCTTGGTACAACGAATAATCAAGGATTCGATCTTGGTCAGCTTCGTCTAGGTCTAAAAACGAACCGCCTTGGTCAGTCAACTCCTTCAGGCGATTTGAAGCGTCAACCAGCTCTTTGCTTGATTCGATTTGTGCAATCGCAGACCCCACAGGCAGGTAGCCATACCACGGCTTGTCCTCGCCCGTGAACATTGTTGACGCGCCCTCGCCAAAGCCGACCTTGTCAAAATCCCGCTCTTTAAGTTTTTCAAAGCCTTGCGTCTCTAAAATAAACTTTTTGTATTCGTGTACCTGATCTTTGCGCCGCTGCTCGGGCGTAGTGTTCCACAAGTAGTCAGAGCGGCTTTGTCCGTTGTCTTGAATCATTTATTAAAAGCCAGGTAGCTTCTGCTCGATAGCTTTTTGTCGCAGCTCTTGGCTGCGCTCTGAGTTTCTGCCTCTTTTAGCCTTTTCAGCTTCCTCTGCGGCCTTGTCTACCAAAGCCTTGTAAGCATCTAAGACTTCATCATCTTTGGCGCTGTCTGCCACAGGGCTGCCAAACTTTTTAAGCAAGTCGCGCATTCCCGCAATCCACTCAGCCTTTGAGTCGTATGAATCTATGCCGCCATCTTCTGGCAGGTCTTTAATCGAATCGCCAGTCAGCTTTACGGTCGCAGACGGGGCCGACGTTTTTGGAGTCAGCTTAGTCGAGGTCGAAGCAGGAGCGGTCCCTGATTCGTAATCGGCAACTTTAGCCTCCAGCTCGGCTATCCTAGCTGCGTCAGCTCTTGCTTGATCCTTTGCTTTAACAAGAGTCTTGTTTGTTTCTGTGACGCGCTGCTGCTGCTCAGGCGACAACGGTCGCGCCATGTTTACAGCGTTTTTAAACTTCCTCATTATGCTGCGCGCTGTTGCCGCTCCCGGATCACTAGCGGTTCCGTCTACCAGCTCTTGAAGAGCTTCCGCAGCGTCTGCATATGCTTCTATCTGCTCATCGGATAATGACTCGTCATCAAAATCTAACTGGCCAAACGCTTCGTCCCACATTGCCTGAGCTATAGGAACTGCTTTGTTGTATTCAGCTTGCTTGGCGCGTCTTGTCCGGCCAATGCGCTGCTTGGCCATGAGGCCCGTCAGGATCTGGTCTGGCGACAAGCCCCCCTCGCCTCTGTTGAACGCTCGAATGCCTTCTTGAGCTTTTTGGTAGTCTTCGTCAGAAATATCTTGGCGTTGATATGCGCGCTCCAACTCCCCAACGTCGCCCGTGGACGGGTCGCCCATAATCTTAGGCAACGCCTCTGCGTCCATCTGAGCACGAATGCGAGCGTTGATTCTTTCAGACTCGGACATTCCAGCGTCCAAGCCGCCTTTGCGAAAGGCGCGCTCAAGGGCCTTTCTGTCAGAGGGCGTCCACTTTAGCGCCAGCCTGTTGTTTTTCAGTTTAGCATATGCTGCTCGCTTTTCGCCTTCAGTAGCTGCTACCTCCTCAATCAATATCCGTTTAGTGAGTTCCAGTTGTTTATTGGCAAGTGCTCGCTGCTCTAGCGTCCATGCGTAGTCTTCATTGCGTTTGTTCTCCCAAAAGTCACGATCTGCTTTTTCTTGCTCCTGTTGAAGGACGCGGTCTTCATCTTGTTGCTCCCACCTTTTTTGTTCACGTGCATATCTTGCTGACGAACGCGATCTTTCGGTTGCTTCATCAATTTCTTCTTGGGCGCGATCCTGTGCGCCCCACTCGCGTTTTCGTTCCCAGTCTAAGATGTCGCGCTCCCAGTCGGCAATGTCACGCTTTTCTTGCGCGTCTATAAGCTCTTGGGCTCGCGCAGCTTGCTCTATAGCAAGTTCATGCTTTTCAGCGTCACGGTCACGTTGACGGCGCAGCTCCTCGCGCTCCTCTGTCTGGTCAACAGCTTGCTGGTAGCCTTTAGCAAAACTAGCCGCGCCTTGCAGTCCACCTTGCAGCGCACCCTCGAAATCGCTCTGCCCACCGCCCATGTCTACTACGATTGCCATTTAATTACCTCCCCACCATTGGTAGCCAGCCCAATTTGGGTCTGCGCTCATGTTTGTCATGCCTGGGGCTTGAGCGCCATAGACAGGGGGCGCGCCGCCACCACCGCCCATCATCCCCAGTAGCATTCCAATGTTGGCTCCCATCTGAGCCCCACCTCCGTCGCCGCCTCCAGCTCGGTATTGAATGCCGCTGCGCGCTCCGACCGTTGCGTCTGTCGCCCACTTCTCTAGATCAGCAAAACCTCCAAGCGCGCCTTGCATACCGCTGCGGTATCCTTCGCGAGCTGTAGCCGTCGCGCCTGTCTTCTCGGTCGTAAGCCCAGCTTGTCGAGTTCCGTAGGTGCTTTCAGCCGCTGCGGCAGCTTTAGCGATGTCTAGCGGCGCTCCAGACTGCATTACGTCCCCAGCCGCCATGCGAGCCAAGTTAGCCCCCATGCTGCCGCCGCCCATCGCCATCATAGGTGCGTTGCCGATAGCGCCGCCTAATGCGGTCTGCATCATGCTTTGCATCAACTCTTGCATTTGGCCTTCAGCTCCAGCCAAACGCGCCATGCCGCGCTTGTGGCCTGTTTCGAGCTGCTTGCCAGCCTTGTCGTACCCCGCAGCGACGCGGCCTTCCTCGCCTACGCGCTGCTCGGCTATGCCTAGGATCTTTTCAAGATACGGAAGTTGGGCCGACTTCCCTTGTGAGATCGAAGCCAGCATAGCTCGAATGTTAGCCTCGTTGGCAGCTTCGGCTCTGTCTTCAGCTTTGCGCCTCGATCTGTTGCCGAAGATGCCGCCGAGTACCGACATGCCCATTGAAAGGGGATCAAACATAATTACCTCGCGAGTTGCCCACCGTCTCTGAGTGAACCTAAAAGGGCGTTAAAACGATCTATAACTTCTGATGGACTAGCGTTTGAGGCAAGGTCAGGCACAGCTCTGCACGGCTTTACGCCAAGCCGACCCTCCCGGTCTACTTCAACAGGCGCAGCTACGCGCAAATCACTAGCCCCTGCGACCCGAGCGCGACGGCCTTGAGCTGCCGGATGTGAGCTGCTGCCACCAGTTCTAATCGGTATGCGCTGGCTCATGTTCGCTCTCTCCGTCGTGATGTCAACTGAGCTAACATCCGTAGAGACTCTAGCGCCCACGACTGCCCCGGCCTGTTGTTTCTTAGACGCATCCAGACAGCCGCGCCTTTCGCTCGAATAGGCAGGATCATGTTTTGCCCAGCCGACAAGTCGCCTTGAGCTGCAACATCGCCCAAGACTTCGCTGGACTCACTAGCTAACAGCTCGACGCGAACGCCGTCTAGGGTGCTGCCTAGCGTTGCCTCTAGCCTTGACCAGCGCGCCGACACTCCAGTTTCATCTGCAACGAACGGGCCAAGAAGCACCCGAGAGTCGATCTTTGTGCCGTCATCGTCTTTTGCAGAGCTGTCCCAGAATCGGACATACCCGTCTTCGCCGCCCAATAATAGCTGTCGGTCGTTAGCAGCGTCTCCGTCAACAGATGTTGCAGAGTAGGGGTGATGTAGCGCGTTGCCGAAACGATCCTCAAACCATGCGCCGTTGCGTCTCTCCCAAAAATAGTGGGCCACATCTCCGGCGTCAGCCTCTTTGTAGGGAGACAGAATAACGTGCAATCCTTCGTCTCTGTCGTTCCACACCAGACGCGCTTTATATGTCTCAAGGTCGAGATCCATCAAGCGGCGGTCAATGCGACCTAAAGATATGCGCTCCATTTGCCCCTGTGGGCTCATGCGGTATACACCACCTAAGCCGCCTGAAGCAAAGAAGTAGATAGCGCCCTCTGGGTCTTTGGCCCATGACTTGCCAAATGCCATCCCGATGCTGTCTGAAATCAGATCCATTTGACCGCCCATCATGGGGTCGCCAGTTAAGCGCACGATAGAGCTGTCGCAGCCAAAGACCAGCAGGTCATCGTTGTAGGGGATGATAGTGTTGATGATGTCAGGGCACAGGCCCACGGAGCTGACGCCTCCAGACACAGCTTGGTCAGGCGTGACAATGCGCGGGAAATAGTCCCAGTTGTCAGGCTCGCCAATCTTGCTCATGTACCAGTTGTGAGCTGAGTCTGCGGTGCGCGCCATGACTAGGCGACCGCGCCAGCTTGCAATCAACTTAGGGCGCTTAGGTACTTCACCCGCTGACTTAGCCTTAAGCAGCTCGACAGTATCTGCCTGTGTGCCTGTGCCATTGTTCCAGGCAGCTAACAATGGTTTGGGGTTATACACATAGACGTTTTCGCCATCGGCAAAGTACATCTTCTCGCGCAACACGGTAGACATTACAAACGGGCTAGTGCTTCGGAAAATGGCGCTAGTTGACCCGCCCGGATTTATAGGAGTCTCGCTACCAGAATCGTCTTTTTTGAATCTCCACAACTTGCCGTCGCACACAGCGGTGTAGACGGTCCTGCGGGGGTTGTACTTTGTAGCTGAACTTTCAAGGCTTGTGACTTCTGCCGTAACAATGCGGATCTTGTGCAGAGCTTTATGGCCGCTGTCCGTTCCACGGTCCAGCCCTAGATACAAGAACTCAGGAAACCGATCTTCTTTAGCTCTAGATTCAGGCCAGTCAGGAATTGTAGGCGGCAGAGCCACAGCAAACGGCTTTTGCGTAGCGTGGAAATCAGACGTGTTGAGAGGGGCAACCCCCGGCCCCCAGCCGTAATACACATCATCTTGATTGGCTCCTACGCCGTTCTTCTTGCTCCGATATACCTGTAGGTCAACAGGCCCCGAGTTGTCGTTGAAAATCACATAGAAGTTGTCAGCCGAATCGACGGCAACCTGCGGGGTCGCATATGTGGTGTTGTAGCCATCGGCGCTTGAGGTTGGAGAATGCACCCACGCCTCTCCGTCTAAAGCGTAAGCTGTGCCGTTGTCTACAACTTTACGGACTAGTGCTGGCTCTGCCGAGTCCTCTGTGTCTGAGGAGTAATCCCAAGCTCTGTCAGCGGTGACATTCCACGCTTCCCCTGTGCAAAGCGCATCTCCTTGTGAGTTAGCGCGCACGGCAAATCCGACGCCGCTCAAAGAGGCAGCCCACACTAACCCGCCACCAGCAGGTTCCAGCTTCATAAGAATCGGACCTTTCTTTGTCAGAGCCGTAATGTTGGCATCAACGTCTAAATCCCACGACCCTGAACCGCCACCGCCGTCAGTCGCCGGAACATGACCGTCAAAAATGTGAGCGGTGTAAAGCGGAGTTGTCACGCCCCCGACAGAGTTGCTCGCTAGATCACCAGAGGCTCCGTTTCGGCCAAGAAAGGACTGCAAGCCCTGCTTGTGCATTAGGTAGCCCTCTACCTTTTCAATGTCGGTCGCATAAGTGCGCGTGGTCGCGCTAGTGTGAGCGTGGTTGCTTGAATATCCTTTAATGCTCGTTGTCACGTTGTCAGAAACAGTCGCAAGGTAAGGATACTCGCCGCCATAAGAACCAATACGAGCCATGTCAGCTTGAGTGATGCCCCAGTCTTCCCACAGAGCAGACGATGTGTCCACCTTGGGAAGCCACGTTAGCACCTCAACAATGTCACCGATGAACGGGCGCAGCTCGTCAGGATCAAATACTAATCCAAAGTGCGCTCCTATATCATCCGGCCCATCTGTGCCCGGTTGCCGGACGTAATCAGGCCACGCCGTGTTGGCTAAGTCTTGATCTTGAAAGATTGTGGGCGCGCCAATAACTGTGTGGCTGTTCGGCCCCCAAATGTCGTTGGTTCCGAGCTGGCTACCCCTAGGGGGGCCTGTAGTTTGAGACACGCTTCGTGTTTCGTTGACCTGTATTCCGTTAACGCGAACGGTCCAAAAAGGAAATGTAGTGTCTGTGCCTGTTCTGTAACGATGGAACAAAACAGACACACAGCAAACGCCGTCGCCATCTACGTCTCCTACAGCTACCGCTTGTTCGGCGTTAGTGCTTCCAAACCAAAAGCCATCATAAAACACGGCGACCTTGTTTGGCTCGTGTATGAGGCGATAAGGACTCTGGCTTGTATCTACTGTTGCGTTCGCGATCACGGCAAAACACCCAGCCAGCACAGCGTTTCCGCTGCCTTGATCGTGCGAACCCGCTGCCGCAGCTCCACCGTGTTGTGAGAACACGACGCGCATGGCGCTAGTGTCCCGAATCCTAAACAGAGTCGAGAAGCCAAAAGCCGTTCCCTTCTCGGTGTCGGCTTCGTCATCTGTGCCGTAGCCAGGTATAAGCGCGCCCTGCGTGTCCCAGATAGTTCCGATGCCGGACCTTGGCGCTTTCGTTGTGTTTGGCTGTGTCCGCATCGCCTGATTGCCGTCAAACTGAACGCACGGACTGCCGCCAAAACCTGCTGCGCTAAATGTCGGAGGGTTCCAATAGGTGCTGCCTGTGTCCTCGATAGCAAACGCTTTGCGGTCGGTTGTGTCTGTTGGGTGGTCCCAGTATGAAGTTCCAGGCTCTGTTACAGCGAAGCGTCGGTCAGGCCACTCTAGCAGCTCGCCAGCGTCCGAAGCCTCCCCAATGAATCGCGCATCCAGCCATGCGTGTAAGCGATACTTGCTGTCGGCAGCGGTGCTACCATTATTTGTGGTGTGATTGCCCAGCTCATGCGGAACCCAGTTAATCGTCTTTGTGCCTTGGCCTTCAATGACATCGCTGCGATCCGTGTTCGAGCCGATAGCCAAGAAAATGTTGCCTTCGTGGAAATCAAAGTCGTTGGCCGGGTAGGGCACACTTTTAGTCCACAGCTCTACAGGCACGGTCGTGTTCGCGAACCCTATGGCTACGAGCTGCGACTTCTTTTCGCTTGCGTCCTGCGTCAAGGCATACAAGATGCCAGAGCTGTATCGCAGCTTTAGTACGCCATACGTTGTTTCATGGCTATAGATCTGGTCCCAACGGGTAGTCTCGTTTTCGTCAGGGTCATCGTCTGGGGCGAAGCGCAATATTTTGCCGCCGGGTTGCCCGACTACGTTTTTCATGCCGACGTAAATGTTGCCCATAAGGTCAACCGCCGGAGCGCCTACAGCCTCAAAGCCGTCATTGCCTGAGATCGTAAGAGCCGCTGTGCGCTCGCCATCAGCGTTGTAGCGGATGATTCTGTGCGTACCGTCTAGGACATACAGGTTGCCCTGCCAGTCAACCTCAATGGCTTTGACTGCGCTTTCAAGTGGCGTGTCCAGGCTCCACTCTACCGATGCCCCGGCAGTCACAGGCGTGTACGTCACGCGAGGCACATGAAAGGAAACGCTGTTGAGATCACGAACCGGGTCATCAGCGAGCTGCGTCGGCGTAAACTTCGTCAAGCCCGACCGCTGACCGCCACGCATACGGCCCGTAGACGGATCGAAACCCCTGACGTTTACGGCGTCTCTTGTCGTTCCCTCTGTTTGATCGCCAAACGACTCGCTGTCGCTGAGGCCGCTAAACGGGAAGTATAGTCGCTTCTTCTCTGCCATTAAAGTTGGCTGTCAGGCCCGAACGGAGCGCCAATAGAGTTGAAGTTGCCAAACGATTCAAACCCTTGTTGCTTTGCCCCGCCGCCTTTAAGACCGCCGTAGTGCGGCTGAACCATCCCGTCGCGATCTACCGCCGAAGCAAACATGACCCCGCCAGCCAAGACGGTCAGGCGCTGATCTAGAGCTGCGGCATCTTCCTCTTCGTATCCTCTGGCGAAGGCTCGCAAAATCTGTATGTACAGCGGCTCAACCCATGTCGGGATGCTTGCAACGCCGTTGTCGCTGCTGACCTCTTTCCACCCAGCTCGGTACATCATGGTCAGCGATCCAGTCTCGTTCGCGTTCGGAGCTGGCCAGATCTCTAGGCGAGGAGTAGGTGCGCCGCCGTTGGTCGCGCTAGTTTGAGCGTGAACGATGGCTCCGTAATGAAACCCCTCCGACACAAAAGAAGCTGCACGACGCTGAATCAGATCCGCATGGTCTGTCAACGCCACACCGCGTAACAAGCCGCTAGTCGTGTTGATTGCAATCAGCTCTCTAAAGTCGGAGGGGAGTGCTATGGCGCTGGTGTGAAGCGTTCCGCTTACGGCAGTCAAATCACCACCGTTTGTGCTGATATCGCTGTCGAGCTGGAGCTTGTCTTCGTCGTGCTTGCCTAGAACGCGGTAGTGCCCCTTTTGCGCGTTTGTGCCGCCCGTCACCTCAAAAGTGTCGCCGTCAATAAAGGTGTAGTTTGCTAACCAGTTAGTGTCTGGGTTTACTGTGAGCATCTTTTCAACTGTGCCCCCAGTTAGGTCGAAAACGCCCGTAGTAGTCGAAATCTTGGCGCGCAGGTTCAGCTTCGCCTCGGTCGCCTCTTGCCACTTCCAAGGATGCAACGAGGTCAGGAATTCACCAGCTTGGTTTATGAGGGCAACAGCGTCCATCGGCATGGACGCAGCTCCACCGACGGCGTGTTCAATGTGACCCTTAAGCGCCTGTACCGTGAGAACCATGAATTACCGTTGCTGGTCTGCCTTTGCGGGTCCGGCCAGAGAAACTGGGCTGTTGCGGCGAGTCACCCTAACGGTGGTCGATTCAATCAGAGAATCTCTTTGTACCGCAACTTGAAACATCGGGCCGTTAGCGACCTCAGACAGCCTTGCGTTGACTGTCGCCAAGTCCTCCTCTTCATATCCACGGGCTACTGCGCGAACACATTGCAAATACAGAGGCTCCATCCATTGAGGAAGAGAAAACACGCTGGACGGGGTCGTGACCTGAGCCCACGACATGCGATACGCAACCGTCAACTTGCAGTCATCGACCCCATGAAAAGAGTCATTGCCATTAGCCGTAGTTCTCGGCGTTGGGAACAGCTCAAGCCTCGGCTGTGGCACACCTGTGCCAGAGTTGGTGTAGTTAACCGCAAAATAGAACGCACCGTTTGGGACCGTGTTGTATGTAGTGCTTGTGTGGGCATTCAACGCTTCCCCAGCCTGTTCTCTTTTGTCGTTGATCTCCTGCATACTCACCGAGTAAAAAACGCCCTTTGCGGCATCAGCTAGATTTGAGCTTTGGCTGTCTACCCCTCTTGGAGCAAAACCAGTCAATTCAACAAACCCAGTAGGCAAAGCAATCCAATGCACGTTGTCAGCCCCTGTCAGGGATGAATCCACATCCTCCAGCCACCTCCACGGGTGCATAGATGCCATGTAGTCCCCGGCATCGTTGATGATCGCATACAAATCATTAGAGGCAGCAACGTCGCCGCCAAGGGTGTGCCTAATGTGCGCCGTTACTGTGTCGAATGTAAGCGTCATGCCTAGTTAACCAAAGCGTTGTTGCCGATGATTCCAGCAAGTGCGGTCGGGCTTTGTCTACGAATCACGCGCTGCGTGGTGGACTCAATGAGCTGGTCCCTTTGAATCGCAGCTCCAACAAGAGGGCCTTCCATAACGTCTGTAAGCCTCGCGTTGGTTGTGGCTACGTCTTCTTCCTCATAGCCCCGCGCAAAAGCCCTGACGCATTGCAGGTAAAGCGGCTCGCACCACTCCGGCATTACAAACGTGCCAGCCGCCGC
>CEQA01141555.1_pt1 | contig 11818 bp, 4 predicted proteins | sample 530501 | NCBI WGS metagenome assembly CEQA01 (sample SAMEA2620227, study PRJEB7988) | marine metagenome | isolation source: saline water (ENVO:00002010), including
AGACTTAGAACATGGTAACTGGTTAACAAGATCAGTACGTCCATTAGTTTTAGTTTTTTTAATTGTAAGCACTATGTTAATGGTGTTTATTGACAGCGGGTCTATCACATTCGTTGTAGATGATGAGTGGAAGGATCTTTTGAAGCTAATTTTGATGACTACCATCGGGGCTTATTTCGGCGGAAGGTCATATGAAAAGGGTAAAAAAAGTAATAATGGATAAAGGTTTAGGAGATAGCATACATAGGTTTACAAAAGCAACTGGTATAAAATCAGCGGTAGATAAAATGTCTCAAGCATTAGATAAACCATGTGGGTGTAATCAAAGACGAGAAACATTAAATAAAATGTTTCCTTATAAAAAATAATAATGGCAAAACAATATACATACGATCCTAGAAAATATCAAGGTGGAGGTCCTACACCTACTCCTTCTAATCAGATAGATTTAATAAATGTACCTGCATCTAATGATCTATCAAATCGAATGCAAGGATTTAACTATGATGCTAATTTACCTGCAATTTTTCCAGCGCCTCCTCCTCCTGGACCAGGAGAACCTGGTTATCAAGGAGAAATAAGGCAAGGAGCTAATTGGTGGGATAATCTAAAAAGTGATATAAGATCTTTTATAAAACATCCTATAAAGGCTATGAGAACTAAGAATGAAATAGGATATATACCTTATAACTTTGACGCAGGAGTAGAAGGAGGATATGTAGATAGTAATCCTTTGGATTTTGCTGTTGATCTAATAAATGTACCTGGTACAGCACTAAAACTTAGTGAGAATCTTCAAGACGGAAATTATGGAAGGGCTGGTTTACAGGCGTTAAGTTTTCTGCCTATAGCAAAAGTTGGTACTAAAGTAGGTTTAAATCCTAAAACTGCAGAACTAGCAAGTAAGCTTACAAAAGGTGGAGCAAAAGGAACTGGAGCAGCTATGAGTTATAGTACAGGAGGTACAACAGATCCTGAAAAACCAATTCCTATGGTTGCTCCTATGTCATCAGCTATGCTTAGAAACATGTCTATATTATACCCAGATATGGCAACTGATTTTTCTAACATGTCTTTTAAAGAGCTGCAAGGTTTATATAATTTAATGAAAGAAGGAACTAGAGGTGAAGAAAAGAGAATAAAAGATTTTCAACAGTTCTTTTTAGATAAAGGATCAGACTATGTAGATGCAAGTAATGAAGATGCTTCAAGTTATTTAAATGATCCTACATACACTGTTCAACAAGGAGTAAATCCAACAATTTACGGAGGAACACAATATGGTGGTGAGGATAGTAATCTTAGAGTAAACATACCTCCTGCTCAATATTATACTGAGTTGTATAATAATATAGCACCTGAGACATTAAAGTGGATTTCAGGTTATGGTAATTCTTGTCATTACTATGGAACATGTAGTCAACAAGCAGCAGGATCATACACTCCTTTAACAAGTACTGGAACACAAATACAACAAGCAGATAATAAAGGAGCAATGTTAACACCTGGACAACCAAACCCTATTATGACGGGTAATTCTGTTTTTAATCAGCCTGTGAACTATGAAGCTATGGGATATCAGTTACTGCCTTCTGGTACTACAGACTTTTTACCTGGGGACATGATTAGAAAAGGATTTTCTCCTAATGCTAGACAAGGAGCACAGCATTCTATTATAGCTTCTGGATATGTAGATAGTGACGGTAATCCTTTAACTTTTGATAATTCTGGAGGTAGACCATATAAAGGGATGCAATTTGGTGATAATTTTACTCCAAGTCAATATTATAATTATGATCCAGAAAATACAGAAGGTGGTACTCCTATGAGAGTTATGAGATATGTAGGAGATATGCCTGCTTACCAAGGTATAGAAAATTATATGCAAAATTATATGCAAACAATGTTTCCAGATCAGTATGATCAATTTTATAATCCACCACCTCCAATTGGATTTAATGAGACTATGCAAGAAGGTGTAGTATCACAAGATAATACTATGGTAAACATGCCTAACATAAACAAATTAAATTTTCCTACTATAAATAAGAGTGATATAAATCTTGAACAGCTTATGTCTGGTATGAAAAATGGGGGAAAGGTTCCAAGTTATGGACCAGGAGGTTTATTAAACTTTCAAGATAATTATTTTAGTAGTGCAAATAGATATAATAGATTAGAAGATAGAGCTAATAAATATAACATTGATTTGTTACATTCAGATGGAACTGCAAAAACTAATCAAGAGCTAGCTTCAGAAACTAGAAACGCTAGAAATGCAAATTTTGCTAACAGTGGAGTTGGAAAAGCAGCAGGTGTTGTTTCATCTATTGCGCCACAAGTAAGTGGGATGATATTAGCAGGAGGTACTCCTGGAGACTATGAGCCTGAAAGAGCAAAAGCAGCTGGAGCTGTAACTGGTTTAGGAACTGGTTTACAACTAGGAATGAACTTTGGACCAATTGGAGCCGCAGTAGGTGCTGTTCTAGGAGGAATAGGAGGGGCTATTTTTGGAGGATCTCAGGCTAAGAAAGCAGAAGAAGAAAGAAAAGAAAATAAAGAAAACATGTTAGCTGCTAATATAGCATCAGGTAAAACTCAAAACGAAGTAAGATCTGCTGGTATTTTAGGTCAGTATGATACAGAAGGAATTACTAGTAGTTATTATGCAAAATATGGAGGGTTTATGGGTCAACCCGACTATACAGTAGAAGGTGGTGAGCTAATGATGGCTCCTAATAACAATCCACCTAAGACAGATAATAACGGTCGTGTTACACAAATTGGTAAAAATATGTTTAAATTTGAAGGAGATACACACGATGCGACATCAGGTGGTATCGGAGTACAAGGAGGTAATTCAGAATTTGCATCGCAAACTAATCAGGTATTAGATTCTGGATTTGTATTTTCAAACAGATTAAAAGCAGACTCTAATGATTACCTTAAAAATATATAATTATGGCAAAGATGACTTATGCAAAAATAGCGGAACTACTTAACAAGCAATACAATAAGTATGATAAGCAATTACAGAATGCTGTAACTGATGCAGAAAGAAATAGTGCTACTTTAATGTTACAAAGAGTGTCTGCTAATTTAAATAAACTTATGTTAGAAAATCAGAATGCTGCAAATATAGAAGATTCTAAGAATCCTCCTGCAGATTCTCCAATGCAAAGCTTACAAAACAGAGAAATGCAGATGGCTAAAAATGGAGGCAAGCTTAAGTCTATACCAAAAAATAATAAAGGATTACCTAAATTATCTAAATCGGTTAGAAACAAAATGGGATATATGAAAAAAGGAGGTAAAACATTTCCTGACCTTACAGGAGATGGTAAGACTACTTATGCTGATATATTAAAAGGTAGAGGAGTATTTGGTAATGGAGGTGGATTATGGGCAAACATACATGCTAAAAGAAAAAGAGGTGAAGCCCCTGCTAAACCAGGAGAAAAAGGATATCCAGATAAAAAACAATGGGATAAACTTACAAAAGCAATGGGAGGCTCACTTATGATGAACCCAGATTTTATTCCAATGGGAACTCCTACTATGAAGTCTGGACCTAATTTACCTATTCCTGCACCTCGAAAAATTAGTATAAAGTCACCTCGTTATTTTCAAGCAGGTGGTATAACCCCAGCACAAGATATTAAACTTAAACAATTACAAAAAGCAGCGAAAGCTTATAAAAGAGGAGACAATAGCATGGAAGCTATAAGTGCTAGACGTGCATTACAAAACTTTATAAAACAAGAATTAGGACAATCACAGATGGGATACGAAGATTTTCTTGCTTATAGTCCAAATGTTATAGAACCTCCTACATTACTCGAATCACAAGGGTTTACTCCTGAAAATGGATATGAGGTTATTGTAGAACCAGGAGGAACATATAATGGTACAGTTTATCCAGATGGAGTTGTTAGATCTTATTTTAATGGTATACCTTATGATTTTAATGTTACAGATAGATCTACAATAGGTAAATTAGAACAACCAGTAATTACTCCTTCTGAACCAGTAACAGGACCATCAAAAACAGATCCACCTCCAGCAAAACGTGGACCAGGATCTAAAAATAAAGAAGGATTGTATGGTGATGTTACATTGGAACAAGCTAATAAATTTAAAGAAGAAGCTGGTATATTAACAGGATTAGGAGATAAGTTTGATTTTACAAACCCTGAGCATGTAAGTTTACTTCAAACAAATATGACTACAGAAGGAGCTTTCACAGGAGATTCAACATTATTAAGTGAAGGTTTAAAAGATGAAATAGCTGCTATATCAGGAGATGCAGGAATATTTCAAGCAGGTGTAGATGGTAAGTTTGGTCCTGATACATTATTAGCTTTACAAGGATTTAGCGAATTAATAAAAAATAATCCTAATATACTTAATACAGATCCAAAAGAGATTCCTTATGTAGAACCAGAATTTAATATAGAGCCTATTGAATTAGATGAAGTTACTGTAACTGCAGATAAACTAGATAAAGGTGACACAGACGGTGGTGGTGGAAAGTTTAATCAATTTACAGGAGATAAATTCTTAGGCGCACTACCAGGTCTTGCTAAAGGCTTGGAGTATATGAATACATATAATACTATTAATAGTATGTTGCCTCCTCCTAATTTAAGTCTCATGAGACCACAGTATCTTAATACTGATGTAGATATAAGTGCAGATTTAAATGCGCTTGATGAAGCACGTGTTCTGAATAAAAGAGCTTTAACAGACTCTAGTACTAAAAGAAATAATGTATTACAAAATTTAAGAGCAGATGAAGCTCGTATAGATAGAGCGATGGGTAAACTATTCCAAAACCAAAGAAACGAAGAAAGAAAACTACAAAATATGCAAACAGCATTAAATGCTAAAGCAGCAGATGAGAATAGAAAAACTATTTTTGATAATAACATGGCTCAAAGAAACTTTATTAATGATAGATCTTTAGCACAAAGAGACTTTATGTCTGGTGTAGTAGGAGATGTTATGGATTTACAAACACAAAGAACAAATAGAGCTAGTCAAATGGCAAGATTAAATGCTCTTGCTCCTTACTTAAATATGTATGGAGGATATGATAGATACTTACAAAACCTTGCTACTCAGCTTACTCCTGCTCAATTAAAAATGATGGGATTAACAACAACCTAAAAAAATAAGTATGTCACAACAAGATAGATATGGATATGGATACGGATACGGAGACTATGGTAGAGCTTACTATAGAGGACGTAGAAGACCTAGATCTCCTTTTGGAGATATTAAGCTAGCAGCATTAGGTAAAATGTATGCAGACGTACCTGTAGACGCAGTAACAAAAGCTATGGAAGGTCTCAATTTAAACTACAAAGAAAATAGAGACATGCTCGATAAGTATAAGTCTGCCTTAGCTCAAGCTAAAGTTATGGCAGGAGACGAGCCTGAAAAACAAAGAATAATAAAAGACATACAATCTAGAGTAGATTCTTTTATAGAAGACACTGGGGGAGCTTTTGAAACAGGAGATGATTTTATAAGAGGTATAGCTAACGATGTAATAAGTAATCCATGGTTAGCACAGTCTATAACAAACAGAGAAAAGTTTGATGAAGATCAAAAAATGTTAGATCAAATGCGAATGCAAGGACTTGCTCCTATGTATTTGGCAGATCCGAACTTTACTACAATGGGTCCAGAGGGACAGAATAGACAATACACATCTTATATAAGTTCTGAAGTTAACAGAAGACCTGCTTTAGAAGCATTCTTTAAAAACTTAAAAGCTAATAAAAGAGCAGATTATAATAGTCTTTTAGATGTATTTACGTCACAAGGTATAAGCGATAAACGAATAGATCAAGTAGTAGCAGGAGCTTTACCGCTTTTACAAGAAACAAAAGAATATAGACAATCATTAGAAAATGAAAAACAAAGAGCTCAGTATGAAGGAAGACCTTTTGATCAAACAGCTTTTGATAACAATTGGTTAAGTCAATTAGAACAAGTAGGTAGAGAATTTGTTTATAACCAAAATGATATGAATTTAAATAGATCTGCAAGCAGATTTAGTGGTAATAATAATAATTTAAATATTCAAACAACATCTGTAGAAGACTTTGGAGCAGGTATGATTGGTGGTGTAGAACAAGACTCTTGGTTTATGGGTGGAAGCTCTAGAACTAACGATAGGTTTACTTTTTATTCTGAAAATACTAAACATGATCCTACGTTTGTTGCTGAAAGTCCTACACAACAAAGACTATTAGGTAATGTAATAGACTTAACTAATGCTACAGGAAATTTATTTAAAGGTCAAAGAGGTGAGTTTCATAATAGACCTTCTAATGAAACATTTAATGCAAGACGTACTGGTAATGTATATAGTGTACCTGTAATTGTAGATTTTAATAAAAACGGAGTATACGGTAATAATTCAGCAGCTATTGCAAAAGCATTTAAAGACCAACTAGGTTTAACATGGAACCCAGATGATCAAGCAGATAACGCAGGTCAGTTACCTCACTCAGGCGCTACAGGAGGTTTTGCTTTACCAGGTAGATCAGGTGGTAGGTTTGATAGAAACTTTACATCCTTTGAGCCTAGATCAATGCAAGTAGGTAATTATACTATTAATTATATGATGCCTAAAGAAGGAGGTAGTCCTATTGTAGTAGAAATGCTGCCTAAAATGGAATATGAAGTATATGATGTTACTGGAGAAACTAGCCAAGGTACAGTATTAGCAGATATGTCTCCACAAAATGCTGCTCATTTTAAAGTTAATCCAGATATAAGATGGACATCTTACAAACAAGATCAAGGAATTGTTGATAAAGCTCAAACTAATATTAGATTAAACAATACTATAAATCAACTATCTAGAGTTCCTGGATTAGAAGGTATTGTAAAGGATTTACAAGGAATACAAGCTAATGTAAATGCTACTGGTCAATTAGATGAAAACTCAATAGCTATATTAAATCAAATAGATAGAACTTTAATGCCTCAAGTTTTAAGACAAACAAACGCTAATATTGCTAAACCTAAAGGTGAGTTATCTTCAAAGAAAACTAATTAAACGGTTATGAAGAAAAGGAAGAAAAAACTACAAGGAGGTGGACTAACTTCAGAAACTCCTTATACCTTAGATGACATAATTCCTTCTTATGTTGCTGATCCTTCTTTTAGGAATAATCAACCTTATCAACCACCTACTTTCTGGGATAAATTAACAGGAAACATACCAGCACCTCCTATGGTTCAGGATAACTTTAGACTTTCTGCTCGACAACAAGGAGATTGGATGAGTTCTCCTATGTATAAACAGATGCTTTATAATAGTTTGAAGGGTATGAATAATTTTACCGATGAGCAAATTACTGCATTTCAAAATGCTAGACTTCAAAATCTTAACACTATGCCTTCAAGTGTTAAATTTTATGAACCTGAAGATCGACCTGGAACTGGTGGATACTCTATGAGTAATACGGGACAAATTTACCAAGCAAAAAGCTATGATGATGAAGGACAAGAATATTTACCACTAAGTTGGATGAGAACCAGCTTGTATCCTCATGAAATTAGCCATAGTGTAGATAGACCTTTAAAGCCAAGCTATAGAAATAGATTTCTTACTGCTCAGTTAAATAATCTAGGTTCGTTTTTCCCAAACTTAAATTCAGAACAACGTTTAATTCCAGATTCAGATATAGGGTTAATGCGAGAATCTTTAATAACTACAGCACAAGATAGAGAAAATAGTGATCAACAAGTAGGTCATGTTCCAATAGATTTTTGGCGAGATTATGGAAATACTCCTGAAGAAGGGGCTTATAATTATTTTACTTCACCAACAGAAGTAAGAGCAAGATTAATGGAATTAAGAACTCAAGGGAGATATAAAGATATTTATAACCCAGGATTCGATAAAGTAGACGAAGCTATATATGATAAGTTACCTTCAAATACAAAAAGGCAATTAGAAGCTTACTTTACAAAAGATGGTATTATAAACATGTTAAATAGTATATCAGATGCTAATACTATAGATACAAATATTGGTATGGCAGCTACAGGAGGACAAGTTAAAAAAATGCAGGGAGGTGGACCAGCTCCTAAAGATAAAGATAAACAACCTGTAGATTTATCTCTTGTAGAAAGCCCGCCTCCAAGTATGAGTCCTGTAGGAGGTCCTTTTGATATGGAAGCTTATAATCAATTAAGAGGAAAGCTTAATCCTGATATTAGACAAAATATAGATTACTTAAATAACATGGGAGATTTTTCTGGTATAGAACCAGATGAAGATAATATACCTAAAGACTTTGCTCCTGAAAATTATAATTTTGGTCAACTTCCTAGTGCTTCTAGTATGAGCACGATAGGAGAAAGTAGATCTACTACTATAGGTCAAGAAATGGCATATGATTTAGCAAGAAAAGGTATTGTTAGAAACAAAGATGGTGAGATGGTTAATATGAAAGATGGAGAAGGAGCTGAGTTTGATAGAGCTACCTGGTGGGATAAACTGTGGGGAGACGACGCAGATGGATTTTTATATAAACGAACTATAGATTATGCTCCTGTATTTAAACCAGAGGATAAAGAAAAAGGAAGACAGGGTCTTATCAAACTGTATGGATTAGATGATGATGCTACATACGAAGAAGCAGTACAAAGAGATGCTTATGAAGCTAGAAGCATGGTACCTTTTCAAATGTTTGATAAAATGTTTCAAGGATATGAATCTGCAGGATATTATCCAGTGTGGGATGAAGATACAGAACAATATGTATTACAAGAAACAGCTTTAACTGAGGAAGAATTTAGAAGAGTAAGAGGAGCATTAATAAATCCTTATGGTCCAGCACCTATGGCTAAAACTGCTTTAGGGGCTTTTGTAGATAATTTTAGTCATACTTTGGGAGCACTTGGTCCTGACTTATTAAATTTTGCAGAACTAGTAACAGATATAGGTGAAGCTACTTATAATAAAATTGCAGGTACAGGTGATTGGGATAGCGATCCTAATGGATGGACTGATAGAGTAGCAGCAAGTGCAAGAGTAAGTACTGAATTCCATAATTATGCAAAATCTGCTATGGAACAAACAGATAATATGTTTAGTAATGGTACAGCATTAATGGGAGGAATAGGTAGTGGTATTGCATCTTTATTATCTTTTTGGGGAATGGGTGGAGCTGCTGCTAAAGTTACAACAAAAGGAGGATTGTTTTTAGCTAAACAATTAGGTAAGAAATTTCCTAGAAAAATGGCTAGTTTTATGGGTCATATTGCAGGAGGCACACCTATAAATGCAGGAGAAATATATAAGAAAGCTAAACTAGACGGATTAGATGATGATGAAGCAGCTATTATGGGATTAGCTGTAGGGTTCGTAAACTCTCTTATAGAATACGGTGTAGGAACAAACGCATTAGCAAATCGAGCTATGGGTATAAGAGGACAGTCTGCTATATACAATGCTATATTTGACTATGCTAAGAAAACTGGTATGAAAGTTAATAGTAAAAGCTTTTTAGACAAAGCTACTGGTCCTATATTAAAAAGCGTATTCCAAAGATTAGAACGAATGGGAGTAGATGGTCCAAAAACATTAGGATATATAGGTAGAGGTTTAAGTTCAGGTATAGAAGAAGGAACAGAAGAAGCTATACAAGGATCTATTATACAAGCAACACAATTAACATATAACAATTATTTCGCAGCAGATGATGCAGAATATGGTTCAGGTAAATTTAGAATGCCTGATAGATTTGATGGATCACAACTTATGCAAGAAGCTGGTCTAGGTTTTATACTTGGAGCAGGAGCACGTACTATAATGAGTGGTGCGTATGAGCCAGATCTTATGACTCTAATTGCAGAAGGTAGATACACTGATGTAGATCAAATGATAGATCATTTATATGCTAAAGAAGCATTAAGTTTATATCAAAGAAATAAACTAAAAAGAAGAGTAGAAGGACTAAATGCACTATGGACACAAAATGAAATAGCTTATAGTTACTTGTCACCAAAAGGACAATACATAGTAGGTCAAAGTTTATTACATGATGAAAACTATAAAGATAGATTAAATCGAATAGAGAAAAGAAGAGCAGCTATAAACTCTAATGATAAGTTAACAGATAATGAAAAACAAAAAAGATTAGATAAACTTAAAGCAGAAGAATTAGGTATTACAAATCTTAAAAATATTAATGATACATTACTTGAATATTTTGCAGATCCTAATTTAGCAAAACAATATAATTTAGAAAATATACCTCCTACTATAATACAAGGACTTAAACAACTAGCATTACAAAAAACTAGATCAGAATATCAAAAGCAGAAAATAGAAGAATTATTTAATTCTTTACAACCTAATAAAAAAAGAAAGTTTAGACAATTAATAAAATCATTAGATAAAGATCCTAGATTTAAAGACATAGTAGAGTCATTAAAAGTAACACAAGCAGCACAAGAAGGTAAAGAACAAGAAGCATATGATGCTCTTATACAACGACTTGATGAGAATATAAAACAACATGATGATAAGATAAATGAATTATTGACTTCACCCGATACATGGGCTGGGCTTGATCAGGCTGTATCTGAATCTATGAAAACAGACGAAGAGCAACAAGAAGAACAAGAAGGACCAAAAAGTGAAAGAACAAAACAAGATGAAAATATACCTAAAGAAACTAGAGATGAAAAAAGAAAAAGAAAAGCAAAAGAAGCAGCAGTTAAAGCACAACAACAAGCAGACAGACAAGCTAAAGCAGTAGAAGAAGTTATAGGAGGTACTGTAGAAGCTGTGGCTCCTACACATATAGTACATGGTAATGAACAAATTAGTGAGGTTCTAAGAATGGAAGTAGGACCAGATGGTAAAAAACAATATGTACTAACAGATTTAGATAAAAACGGTAAAAATATTATTGTTAAAGAAAAAGATGTCAAAGGGGAGAGGTTTGGCATTACTACTAGCAATAAACATATGGATAATTTCCAAACTACTTACTGGTTACATGTGGTATCAGAAGCAGGTTCAATGGGCACTATGACAAAAGAAGAACTACAAGACAGAATTCTTACTGACCCAGACCTGATTAACAATATACAAATAGAATTTGTTTCTGTACCTAGAGAACTTGGTAATAATCCTATAGAGCAAGGAGACATGCAGATAAATATGAATGGTTCTTTCTTGCAAATACGTGACATGAAAACCAAAAAGTTAATAGGAGTTGTAAGATCTAGTAATAGGTTTTATGATAAAGAAGGAAACCTAATACCTGGAGATAAAATGACTAAAGAGTTTTTTTATAAAAACTTTCAAAAGAATGGACAACCTTTTACGGATCAATCATGGGCAGAGTTTCAAAATAATTACAAAATATTAAATGATACACTAACTAAACTAGAAACTTTATATCCTGGTGCTAGTTTAGAAAACCCACAAGTGTTAGACGATAGTTTGTTTTCTTTTAATTTTGAAGGAGGGTATTCTAATAACCGAAATGAAAATAGAATAAGTATTGATAATATTACTAGTCCTCATACATTTGATGGAGATTATATTATATATGATAAACACTTAGGTAAAGTTGTATTAGGAGCTAATCCTTCACAAGAACATATGTCTAAGTTACCAGGTGAAGAGTTCGAAGGTAGATACTTTGCACTAGTTAAAAGAGGTAATATTACTAAATGGGTTAGAATATTTCCTAAACGAGTAGACGAAAAAGCAGCTAACAAAAGACTACAAACTCTTAAGAAAGACATAGCTAGATTAAATCAACAAATAAAA
>CEQA01141554.1_pt1 | contig 11790 bp, 11 predicted proteins | sample 530501 | NCBI WGS metagenome assembly CEQA01 (sample SAMEA2620227, study PRJEB7988) | marine metagenome | isolation source: saline water (ENVO:00002010), including
ATATGGACTTTAAGTATGTACCAGGTTCATCTATGCCAGAATCAAGAGCTTCGAGAATTGACCAGGCATTAGATTTCTTCCAAATGGGATTATTATCACCAGAGCAATTCTGGAGATGGACACAGAAAGATATATCTAAAGAAATACTTGAAGAGATTTTAGCTGTTAAACAACAACAAATGATGGCAATGCAACAAGACCAACAAACTTTAGAACAATCAACTGACCCAGATGAGATTATGAATGCTAAAATGAGATTAAGGGATGCTTCTGGATTTGGTGAACCACCACAAGGAGAAATGTAATGATTGACAAAAAAATATCTTTAGGAACAATATTAACAGGAGCCACTATAATAGGCACCTTTGTATTTACCCAGGGTTCAACTCAAACTAAGATAGAAACTGTTGAAAAAGAGCAATCTAAGACGATTAAAAGGGTAAAGGTTAATGAAGATAGTATTGTTGATTTAAAAATTGGTCAAGCAAAGATTGAAACTAAGTTAGATGATAGATTTAATAGATTAGAAGAATTAATTATGGAGTTAGAGTAATGGAATTAGAAGGCACAGCACCAGAAGAGAAACAAGACCAACCTCTTAGAGAAAGAGGGGTTAGCACATTAAGACAGTGGTGCGAAATGAATGGATATGATGGAGTTACTAATGAATGTATCCAAAGTGCTATGAATCAAAACAATCCACAATTAGTCGCAATGGCTAAAGAACATTTAATGAGAGGAGTTGCTAAAAATGAGCCTAAGTTATAAAAAAGGTAAATTTAAAAGTTCTGGACCACATAATAAAGGTAAACAAGGTGGTGCAGACTATGTTTCTGATAATGTAGATATAACTAAACAGTTAGAAACTGGAGGTTTTAGAGGGTCTTTGGATTCTGTTGGAGCTACAGGACATACTATAAATGAACAAACTTATAATATGAGAACAAGGTCCTGGGTAAATACTGGAAGAAGAATTAGACATAGAACAGCTACAAAAGGTATTGGAAGACCTGCTGTCACAGAATCAAGTGGCAGTAAACTTCGTTCATAAAAAATTTGATTAGATAAGACCAACTACGAAAGGAGTGTCTAAATGCCTAATCCGTTTAACGAGATAGAAATCTCGGAAGAAGAAAAAGCATCTTTATCTGGAGATGATATAGATGCAAGTCCGACTCAAGAAGCGAAAGATTCTGACAGTACACCTGTAGAATCAAGTAACCAGGAAGTGACGGAGAGCAATACTGATGAACAATGGAAGTTGTATGACGATGACCAACAAAGATATATAGAGATTGACGAAATTTCACAATGGAGAAAATCTTTTGACAATATGTCTAACTGGCAAAAGTCAAATACTGAAAAAGCTCAAAGTATTGCAAAGTGGAGTAAACTGATGGACAAAGTCAGCAGTGATGAAGATTTTAGAAATCATATGATTGAATATTTTGGTGATGATAAAAATTCTATTAATTCTTTAGGACTTAACGGTCTTGAAGCATTAGAGGAGATTAAAGAATCAACAGATGCACCAGTTAATGCTCAAAACCCAGATAAACTACAAAGTTTAGAATCAAGGGTTAATGAAATAGAGATTGATAAAAAAACTGATGTTTTAGAATTACAATTCAATCAATTTGTCGCTGAAAATGAACAGTTAAAAGATGAGAAATCTCAAGTTGAATTTCTTCAATTTATGAATGATAGAGGTTTATCTGATTTTTCAGAAGCTTTTAAATTCTGGGATTATGACAATGCTCAAGAACAGTTAGAACACTATAAAAAACTGGAACAAAATAAACAAAGAAATACTGGCAAGGTTATTCAGACTAAATCTATAGGTGCAACGAAAGAAAAAACACCTCATAGAATAGCTAATGACTATAAAAATGTCAATATGGATGACCCAGAAATAGCCAAGTATTTCGAATAATTTCCGAAAGGGGAATATTTAAATGGCTTTAAACTATAATAACTTGACTGCTTTGACAAGAGATAAGTTTATACCTGTTCTGGTTGATAATATTTTTAACTCCAATGTTTTAACTTTTAAATTACTTAAAAATGCTGAAAAGTTAGATGGTGGTAAAAAGATTATTACACCAATAGAGTACGGTAAAAATGCTTCTCAAGGTTTCTATAGTGGTTATGATACATTAACAACTGCTAATACAGAGATTGTAACAAGTGCTGAGTGGGATTGGACTCAAGCTTGGGCAGGTATTACTATATCTGGTGAAGAAGAACATAAAAATATGGGTGATTCACAGGTGTTAAGTCTATTAAAATCAAAATTAAAGAATGCTGAAAAATCTTTAAAAGATTTATTTGGTACTCACTTATTTGATACAGACGGACCTAACACAGGTGCATTTACTTCTCTTATTGGTTCTGGAACACAAGCTTCATCAGCATATGATGATACAGCTTTAATTGATATGGCTGATGGTAATTCAACTGCCTTTTGGCATTCACCAGGTGGAGTCAATAATTCTATTATTTCTTATAATAGAACATTAGGTGGCATTGATTCTACTGAAGATGGTTCTGCTGGAAACGGTGGTGCTTGGTGGGATTCTAAAATGGCATCTTTTGCTACAGGTTCTGATGTAGTAACTACAGCTTGTACTTGGGATGAACTTATTGCTGTAACAAATGGAACAGCTCACATTATTAAAAAAATGACTCAAATGTATTCTGAGTTAACTATTGATAATGATGCTCCAGACTTAATTGTTACAACAAATGTTATCTATGATGCATATGAAAGTGCTTTACAAGCTAATAAACGATTTGCTGGTAATCAACAACTTGCTGATGCAGGTTTCCAAAACTTAGCATTTCGTGGAGCTTCTGTGGTAGTAGATTCTCATTGTCCAGACGGTATGATGATTTTCTTAAATACTCGTTACCTTGACTTTAAAGTACATAACAAAAGAAACTTTTCTTTTGATGGCTTTAAGAAAAGAGAAGATTCTGATGCAATGGTTGCAAAAATCTTCTGGATGGGTCAATTAACTTGTACTAATCCAAGGATGCAGGGTGCCATAGTAGGTGGTCCTTCTGCTTATGCTTAATAAGTAGTTAATTAAAATATAGGGGGAGCTTCGGCTCCCTCTATTAACTGGAGTTTAGATGACAATTACTGAAGTTATACAAAGTTTAAGATATAGATGTGATGAATCAAGTGCTGATACTTTATTTTCGCAAGATGAGAAACTTGATGCTATTAATACAGCTTTAATAGAATTATGGAGTATGCTTGATAGTAGTTTATTTGTAGATAATATTGCTTATGATGAATATGATGAAGGTACCTATAAAATAATGGGTGGTCAATGGTATTTAGATGACATCTTTCGTGTAGAAAGAAGAGATACTGCTACCTCTGATTATATTAAATGTGCAATTATTAGTAGCTCTGAATATAACCAAGTTATAGATAACTCATACAGTAAACCATCAATAGAGCATCCTATAGCTGTTCATTGGACAGCAGACGGTCTTAGTATAAGCGATGAAAATTATCCAGTAACATTTGGAGGTTTAAGAGTTTTTCCAGACTCTTGGGATAAGGTTAAAATAACTTTTAGAACAAGACCAAGAAAAATGTTAGCATCTGATGTAACTGCTGATACTGAAGTAATTATTGGTAATAAACACTCATCAGCAGGATTCGATACAATAGAACCTTTACATCATATACTTATAAATTTAGCTGAGGCTATTCTTTGGAAAAATGATAATAAAATGGGTAGGTCTGATGTAGCGAAAAATAAAGCTATGGAAGCAATAACTGTATTAAACAATAAAGTAGCATTAACAAGTGGGAAACCTATAAATGGGTAGGCAAATAGAAATACCACAAACTGGATGGTTAAATACAGAGGCAAACCCAGAATTGTTACAGGCTGGGGAATGTACTGTTTGTGAAAATCTTGATTTATTTAGTCCAGGTATAGTTAAGAAAAGAGAAGGAAGGGCGATAAAAGCATTTTTTGATAATGTGAATATCACTAAAATAGTAAGATGGAAAGACCCAGACCCAGAACAAGATAGACATTTATGGGTAGGGTACGATTCAGTAAATAAACGAATTTTTAAAATAACAACAATTTAGGAGATAAAAATGGCATATTTTGAATACACTCCATCTTACGGTGAGACTGTCTCTACAGCTCTGTCAAGAGGTGGAAGTTTGTTTGAAGCTAAGAATGGCTATTTAGAACCAGGTGATTTATTTAGAATTAATAATGGTTCTGGATATACTAAACCAGCCAATGATTTAGCACAAAACACAGTAGGTAGCACACTTAAAATGGCAAAAAAGAATAGAATAGGTAAAATAGGAGGCTCATCAGAATTTAATAAAAGAATACATTCTGGAGGTCCACCAGCAGTTGGTGATTTATATACTGTTCTTCGTACAGACAGGGTAACTGGAATATTCCAGGTTAGAAATATGATTGATGGTGACAATACAAGTGAAGAAGGTGAATATGGAGTTTTAGGAGAAATTAATATCACTGGTCCATCAAGTGGTCAGAGTTTTGAGGCAGATGAGACTGTTACAGTCACAGGTACAGCTTCATCGGATGTTGTAACAGATGCTACAGATTTTAAATTAATTGTAGAAACATTAGATGACGATGGTCAAGGCGAAGGAACTGCAAGTGAATTAACTGTCACAGTAACAAGTAGCTGGTCAGTAAGTTTTACACCAGAGACTTTATCTAATCCTATAACTGGCAATAAACAAGTTTTAATAACTATCCAAGCTTTAGATAATGGAACTTTAATAAATGCAGATGCATCAACAATATATGTTAGACCAGATGGTGATGCATTAATTGCGACATATGGAACAGTTACACCTATATTAAATTTCTTAGGTGAAGATGCTGTAAATGTTGCTTTAGAGTTACCAATAGTTGATAATGCTGGTACAGTTTCAACTGATATAACTATTCCAACAAACTTAGATGGAGCAGAAGCAGGTAACGGAAGATTATTATCTGATGCTTCTATAGAATTACTTGCAATACAAAAAACACTTGGTGTAGATTTTGGAGGATTTTGGCTGATGCTTTATTCATCAGAGCCAGGAGTTGCTCCAGTAGCTATACCGATGGGAGGCGATATGAATGTAAGGATGGGAGCTGGATTTAATGCCGATGGCTCATATGATAATAATGATACTGGGTTAAGTCAATCATTCCAAGTTATGGATACTGATTTTGGTGGTACTGCTAAAATGGAGCTTATAAGCTCAACTGGAACAGTCACAACTATATCGGCATCTGTTGCCACATCTGGCACAGGAACCTTTACTGTTTCTGGTATAGACCTTGACACATTAGGACCTGGTAGCACACCTATTCCAGCAGGTGTTAACTATAGAATAAAGGTAACATCTAATACTGATGATGATATGTTTGCTTACGGAGAATATTTTACTATTAAGTCTTCATTAGCATCAATAACAGTCACAAGTCCTGCGAATGGTTCAGAACAGTATTTTGGAGATACAGTAACTGTTGAATGGACATCACAGACTAACTAATGGCAGAAACTGGAGATACATATTATGAGGGTCAACTAACTGATGAAATAACAGTTGATATTTACCTCGTAGCAGGTCCAAATCATAGCACCCTATCTGATTTAACTCAGATAGGGGATGCTTTAGTTACTTCTGGTAATCCAGACGGAACCTTTACCTATCAAATACCTCCTGGAACACCAGCAGATAATTATAGGATTAAAATAGTGTCTGGAGGCATTGAGAGTAATAGTGATGCTTTTAATATATACACAGATACAGCATTAGAAGATATTAAAAATTTTACAGAAGACAGAACTGATGCAGATATTAAAATACACGATAATGTTTTAAGATTCCCTATGGGTACAGATAAATCTCCTGGATGGTATGGGTATATAGACAGAAAATATCCAACTTACAGGAATTATGCTGATGATGATTATGTAGAACATAAATTCAAAGGTTATTTCTATGATGAAAATGCTATACCGAAATCACCTGTAGGATTTTCCTATCAAGGAATAGGTACTCCTTCTAATTCTGGCTCAAATCCTGGAATACTTAATAATCACACATATAAATATAAAATTTCCGTGGTTTATGATAATAACCAGGAATCAGCATTAGATGAGGGTGGAATAGCTTGGAATACTCCAACTTATCAATCTAATTCTCTACCTATAAAATTTAGATATGGCATAACAGATTGGAATCCAAGAATCACACACTTTAATATATATAGAGCTATGGATTTTGTTCAAGATGACAAAACAAATACCTATTATAAAATTGGTTCTATAAAATTAAATGACCCAGATATAGGTGTGGATGAAGAGGTTAGTATAGTAACAAATAGATGCTTTGCAACTACAAATGTAGATGGCAATATAGTAAATGCCTCAAAAGCACATTTAGAGGCTACTGATGATACAGGAAATAGGAAGGCAGGAGTTATATTTTTAAAAGACCCACCAGTATCTACTTTTGAAGAGCAACACGATGGTGTGTCATCCTGGGATAATTTATGGCAAAAATGTTTGGCTGGTAGTAAAATGAGATTCTCTCAAGCTGGATTCACAGCTACAAGCACTGAAAGTACTTCTAAACATAATATTACAAATTGTGGTGATGAAAATTATATAGATGCAGAAAATGTTCATCCCTGGATATTTGGGGAAGGTGCAGGGTCTTGGGCTGATGATAAGAAATGTGTGAGTTTGGCAAAAAGAGCTCAAAGAACCGTTGTGACATTAGAGGATGATGATGGGGATGAATATACAGAAGTTACCCATAAAGGTGCTTTTCCAAATTTAATTAAGCACGATGAATATTCAGCACAATATGTACCGTATAATGATGCTTATCCTGTTGTTCATATTCCAAACCATAATGCTTCCAGTGGTAGTGCTGAAGTTTATACACACTATATTGTAAATAGAGATGCTCCAAATGCTGATAATGAATCCTATTTTTTACTTGATAATAAAAATTGTATTAAATGGGGTGCTGGGTTTCTTGATGGTGGATATTATAATGATACAGACCAGTCTAATATAAACAACTTAGACGATAATGGTTATCCTCGTATAGGTTCTGGTTTAGATACATACACAAAATATAATATTTGGAATGAGCCACAAGGTTGGTATACAGCAAATTCAGAATCACATACTTATGGAGAGGCAAAGCCAGGAGCTATACTGCTTCAGAAAAATGATTATCACAGTATGTCTTTTTCAAATACTTGGATAAAACAAAAACACATAGAGCACGAAGCAGACACAAAATACTACTACTCAGTTATAATGGGATGGCAAAACCAGGGTGGTGGTGGAAGGTATCACAAATTTAGAATAAGAGATGATGATGAAACATATGTTGAGCACGAAGGTGGTCTAATAAGCTATCTTGTGCAGTATCAAGGGGTATTCACTACAGGTTCTGGAACAAGGTCTGGTAAGGATTTAAGATTTGAATTTTATTGGAAAGCAAGTGAAGGTGGCTCACAAAAAAATAGAATGATTGTTACACAGTGCTGTATGCTGAAAATATTAAACGGTTCTGTAGGTACATCAACCCAAGGTCAAGTTGTTGGTGGTGAAGGGAGTCTCGGTATAGATAAAAGTCAATCTACAGACTCTTTTACAGACTACACTGATATGGCAGGAAGAACCTTTCAATTTGCAGGAGGTTCGTATGTTGTGCAAGGTCACAGTAATACATTAATAAATTTTGCAAACAATACATCTTTGCCTACTACAGGAGAATCTTACAACCCTGCAACAACAATGGCAACATTGAGACCAAGAACATCATTTGAGGAACAATCTGATGGAACTATAGAGGTTACTCATATAGATACAGGCACATATGTTGGAGCACCCCATTATTTAGGGATAACAAACTTAAACACATATTACAAATATAGCCAATTTATTGAAGGTAGAAATTATGTTGGAAATGTAAAAATATTTGCAAATGATGATGAAGATGCAGAAAAACACGAGAATTGGATTATGTTTTCAGAACTGGGAAAACCAGATGTTATACCAGCTACAAATTTTATTCAGCTTGATGATTTGCAAGGTGGTTCAGTTGTTGGTCTTCAAAGACTTTATGGTGATTTATGTGTGCTTATGACAAAAGGTATATTTAGATTATCTTTAAATTCTATAGACCCTACAGGTTGGAGGCTTAAAGAAACAGAACCTAATATAGGATGTATAGCACCAGAAAGTGTTTTAAGTTATCAAGGTAGAATATTTTTTGCAGGTCCAGAAGCATTTTATATGTTAGACACTAACTTTAATGCTACACCTTTAACTAAAGCTATAAATTCAGATTATCAAGCATACAAAGGTGATAAAATAAAATGCACTATAGATATTCTAAAACAAGAGCTACATATGAGGTTACCAGGTAAAAAATATCATACATATGTACTTAATTTAGATATGTTAAACCAAAACCAAGCACACTGGAGAGTACATAGATATAGCACATCTGAAGAAACATCAACATATGCTACAGATGAAGAATATAAACTTATGATAATAAGACATAAGAATACACAAAATTTCAAAGATTATACATTAAAGTGTACTGATACTGATGATACTCCCTACATAACAAACAATATACATACATATACAGCAACAAGTACAGCCTCTTGTGTTGCCTATGGGAGTACAGGTAAAATAGAGGTAACAGGTGTTGATTTAACAGGTTTATGGACAGGAGGGGTTCAAGATGTAGCTGTTACTGGCTTTAAAGACGGAGGAACAACAACTAATAACGGTACTTATAATATAGTTGATTTATCCTATGATTCTGGTAATTCAAAAACTATATTACAGACTAACGGAAGTTTAACAAGTGAAGCAGGGTCATTTACAGATTCTACCTGCGACACTACAAGTGGAAGCGAAACAGTTACTTGTGATGCAAATAGCAATATATATGTTGGTTTAGAGGTTACTGGAACAGGTATCCCTGCCAGTACAAAGGTTGTTGAAGTAAATGAGGATAACACTCAATTTAAGTTAGGGACTGTGGATACAGAAACTGATGAGGTTACTTATGTGAATGCGACAGCAACAAATAGTGACGAAACATTGACATTTAATAAAATTGTCACCTTTACTGCATCTGGACCATATAAATTAAATTTCCCTAATGAAAATAGTCCTTTTGGTTCTAAATTGGTAAATAGTTTTACATACACACATCTTACAATAGAGTCTGATGGGATTGCACCTACTGGAGTATATGACAATGAAAAGTTAATATTTACAGGTCCTTCGGTTATTCAGTTTGAATCAACAGAGGGGGTTGCTCCTAATAATATCTTAGACAGTCCTACAACATATTTAGTAGACACAAATCAGATAAGTGATTCTAACCCAGTAAATTTAACATTTAGAAACCATCCAGGTGATGAACCTATAATAGATTCTAAAGATACATTTATGTATAGTTTAAACCCAGAACAAGGCACTGAGCCAGTCTCATTTAAAAGAACTACAGGGTATATTAGTTTATCACAAGATTTAACACAAGGTACAACTCTTAGAAGAATCTATTTACAATACAAATCAAGTGAAGCTTTTTCTTTAAAATTAATCAGTAAGGTTGCAGTAGGTTCTACAACTTATGATTCAGATACTGGCTATATATCAGCTAAAACAATACCATCTTCAAGTGGTATGATAGAAACTATAGTGCTTAGACCTAAAATACCAAACTTAGTAGCTATACAGGTAGAGGTAGAAGCTTTTGAGAGTCCAAACCCATTTGAAATAAGAAAATTAGTATTGGAGGTAGATTAATGGATTTAAGTAGTAAACCTCAAGATATGGCTTCATCAAAAGCAGTACAAGATTTAGATACAGCAATTAACTATTTAAGACAAGAAATAGAAGCTCTTAAAAAAAGAATTAAAGCTCTGGAGGATGCATAATGAAAAGTTGGAAAGAATTAATAGATAGGTGCCTATTATTTACAGAAGGACATAAAGGTACATTAAAATCATTATTACAAGAAGCTGAGATGGAAATGGTTCGCACTTGTGATATATTAGAAAAAACACACGAAACTGTATTTACAGGAACAGATGCATCTATTACACTTCCAAGTGATTATAAAAAACCTATAGCAGTCTGGGTTGATGGCTGTAAATTAAAACCAGTATCAGAAAATGAAATATACCGTAATACTGACCACACAGTAAATACAGGAACACCTTATGGGTACTTTGTAAAAGAGGACCGTATGTGGTTTGATAAGCAACCTAATAATAAAGATAAAATAAGAATTGATTATTATGCAACTTTAACTGAAAATGCATCATTACAAAAGTTATTACCTATAAAACAATTTTTAAGAATGGATGAAGAATTACATTCTGGCTATAAATATACCCAAGACAATACAGGTGATACTGTTGTAAGATGGGGTACAACAGGAACAAAAGATACATATGATTATGTTTATTACAGTATAGTTCCACAACTTGCCTGGAATCCTGCAAAAACAACTTCAAATGGAGCTAACCACACAAACCATTTAGTAGGAGGAACCTGGAAAGTTTTACCTAATTATCATTTAGAGTTAAACTCCCACGGAGGGATTTCGTCTTGCACTATGACCAACACAACATATGCTGATAAATTTATTAAAAACCCATCTACATTAAAAGGTTTAACTGGACAATTTGGAACCTGGTATGGTACTTCTGTACTTAATAGTGTGATGCACGGTTCAGATTATTTTATAACAGGACCAGGTTCTGGTGCGATGTTAGATTTTAACACTGGCTCCGTACAGGACCCAGGACAAAGCCTATGGACCCTTCCAACATCTGCTACAATAACTATGGGTGGTAACAGCTATAATAGATTAAGGGTTGCCTTAAAATCTGATGCTGAAGGATTGAAAGGTTTAAAAGTTCAATTTAAAAGAAAATACACCACAAAAAAGAATATTAATAGTACTGACTCTATAGGGAATGTCACAATACCAGAGTATCCTCTACACCCTTGGCTCACAGCAGAGCTTGGAGATTATGAATATGATTACGAAAATGATTGTATTATATATGATATAGCTACATATAATACTACAGAACATTTTAATGATGAGGGTCCAGACACAGATTCAATTACAGAAAATGGTTGGTTTGCAGAGGAAGAAGCAAAAGCTACCACAGTTGATATATCATCTAATAGCACTATGAGAGTTAATGCTTTTAGAGAGTATTATCCTACAATCCCTGGGCAATACCACACAAGTTTATGTGATTATGCAATAGCGATTATAAATGCAAAAATAAGTCCAGATATGTACGGTATGTATTGGGGGAAATGGTTAGAAACTTTAGGGCAGGTAGCGAATGAGGATGCAGATAGAGATTTACCACACAGTATTAGAGAGGAGGTCTAAATATGTGGATGGCTTTAGCACAACTTGGTATGGCTGGATATTCAGCTTACAATAAAAATAAGGCTTTTGATAAGCAAATAAGCAACCTAAACAAGCTTAAAAATAGGTCTCCAGAAGAGATGAAATATTATAATGACTTGAGGTCCAGGTCAGCAAGAGGTGCAATTAATGTTCAACAACAGATGAACAGAAGAATGCCTGGAATACAAGCAACTCAACAAGAAACACTACAAAGTCAAATGGGTAATTTGTACGGTTCTGGATTAGAAAATTCTGTAATAGCTGATGAGCTTAAAAGAAAAACA
>CEQA01141553.1_pt1 | contig 11781 bp, 5 predicted proteins | sample 530501 | NCBI WGS metagenome assembly CEQA01 (sample SAMEA2620227, study PRJEB7988) | marine metagenome | isolation source: saline water (ENVO:00002010), including
TAGGTCGCCTTCTGCTGGCTGGTACGCTGCTCGCGGTCTTTGTGACGGCCACGACTGTTGGGCGCATAATCTAAGAAGAGTTAATTAATAAAGGGAGTCAGCGTAGTATTATCTATGATTCTAATAGATGACCGAGAGAACGAGAAGGTCATACACAAAATGCTTATGCGCGGTGGCGACGCTAATCAATCACCAAACGGCATAGCGAAAGTAGCGCGTTTAGACTCGGCTGATTATATCATAGGTGATATAGGTATAGAAGCCAAAGAAATAAACGATTTGTATAGGTCTATCTTGGGCATAGGTAGAACTAGAACTATCGTAGCGCAACTACGTGACCTTGAAGAAGCATTTGAGAATCCTATGTTAGTTGTCTACGGAACTAAGTTGAAACCTTGGGTTCCCGGCGGAAGACCTACTGCTCAATCGGTAGCAAAAGAAATGTCTAAGATGAGGTCTGTTATAAAATCTTTCAAGGTATCTTTTTACTCTAGGTTTCCAAACATAAAATTCATGCAGTTTTTAACTATGGAAGAATTTGTAGATTTTATCATGACAACCCACACAAACCACTTAATTACCGACAGGCTAGGTAACGTACCCAAAACCGTAAAGGTGGCTCAGACGGCAAGCCTAGAGGCTCCTATCAAGGCGTTATCATCCATCCAAGGTATAACACCGCATCTAGCAGAACAATTGATGGATGAATTCATTACGATTCCTAAATTATTAAACAGTAAAACTTCACAAAAACAGTTGATGAAGATTCCCGGCATCGGTAGGGAAAAGGCGCGACGGATATTATCTCTACGTGACCCAATCACGAAAACGAACTAAATTGGTCGCCTAAACCTTTAGTCATGAAGGCCGCTCGCTTGAACAATGTTTGTATTGAGTGTATCTTAACTGTTCTATAACTAGCAGTATCGTTTCCAGAACCGGGGTCACGGGTAACTGTTACTTCTATATTGTTGCCGTATGTAGAAGCACCATCAAGCAGACAGACAGGTAGTAATTCTACCATCTGTTTATCAGTGCCTAAAGCCACTGTGACAGAATGAGTTTTAGATATATCTGTCTCTAAGCATTTCACTGTTACTGATAGAATGGCCTTTTGTGAGTTTACTCCAGTATCTACTAATTCTGAATCAGCACCGCAAGATAAGATAGCAGTTACATTTATTTCGTTATTCAAAACATCGATTGGTACTTCTGTGATACCCTGTACTCCATTTTTACTACTACCTGTATTATCGCTACTTCCTATGCCGGGTAAAGTTACTCCATCAGATGTTTTTGTAGCCGCACCAAGATGCGGTGCTATGTTCATACTTTCTCCGGTGCTTGGTCGCATAGCACCCGGCGTAGGACCGGGTTTCTTTTGACCTAGAATACCAAAAGTACCTTGATTACTAAATTGGTCACTATCTAAATTCATTCTTCCCTTCAAGTTACCGTACGAGCCAGCAGTCAGGTTGTTGAAGTTAGTTTCCATAGGCATAGAAGAACCTGTGCCACCAGACGGAATGCCCGGAGTAAGACCGCCGGTAGGTACGCCGGGAAGAGGGTTATGTGGGTCACTAGGTAGTGGGCCTATATCGGGAGGTACGCCACCGGGATTAGCCGGGCCTTGTGTATCTGGAAGCAACCAGCCTCTACCATTACTACTCTCTCCTGTGCGCGGACTTATGCCCATAGATGCGATGTAAGGTAAAACACCAGCGGCAGAAAAAGATTCATCTCTTTCCAATCTCAATGTGACTTGCTCTGTGTTTTGTCCACTTACTCTCCAACTTACTCCTTGTGTAAAAAAAGTTTCATCATTCAAATCTAAACCTTTGTCAGTGTAAGTAACTTGTCCACCCGGAACAAACTTAATATCATCTACAACATGAAGTCTAGGAGCATACCATTCACTACGACCATAAGCAAAATCACCGAACTCACTGTATTTTCTACCCCCTAGTGGGAAAATACTGTTATCGTTACCACCAGTAATGTAACCTGTTGAGACACCAGTAAGACCGTGTGCGTTTTCCAATATATCACTACTAGCGGTTGGGTCGCCACATCTATGTCTTAAAAGCGCACGACAATATTCTGCGTTGAAAGAAACTACTATTTGTGCGCCAGCAGAATTAAGTGTCGAAGAATAAGAAGAAGGTACGACCATCTGATAGAACCCACTATTCTTAACAAATTTATGTGTCTCTCCTCTTCTTGTGGCAACTAATGACGCTACCGTAGAAGACGTGTAACCGTTAGTGGTAGCACTGTTTGAAAATTCGTAATCTACTAATAATAATACAAATTCAGCGTTGTCTATGTCCGTTCCACTTTGACCGGGCTTTAGTCCAACGAAAACTCTAAGTTCGTTGTTAGTAGTATCGCTTTGTTTTGGCATATCTTGTGGTATGTGTACAATTTGCATAGCGTAATTGACACTGTTAGCACCATAGAAATAATATTGCTCATCATATTCAATATCTGCTGCGCCGGACGCAGTAATAGAAGTATAAGGCGCAGATTGTCCGTACCTTGAATGAATATTAGTCGATGTTTTTAGGTTACCATCCATACCGTTTACCATACCGGGGAACGGGGTAAAACCTGCTGCTATATGCGCCCAATCATATGAATATCCGCCGTCTTGATGGTCGAGAACCCTATGTGTATCTGCTATGTAACCAAATCTACCACCACTTAGCATTTTATCTGTTTCTGTTGCACTTCTTATAGGTTCGGCGACAATTGACATTCTCGCTTTTTTAGACCTTTCAAATTCTTGTTTAGATAAACTAAATGCCTCACTATGATTTATTACTTCGGGATGCTCAAGTATTTTCCATCTTGTAGTGTCCGACACTCCGGGGTCTGGAAAATCTGCGAAAGCAGTACCGCCTTTGAAATAAGTTCTAACGTGTGTAATCATACTACCCATATCAGTAGTCAAATCGCTTATCATTAAATTACTTCTATCAAATGCGTAACCCAAATTGTAAGATGGTCTAAATTCTATTCTGCCATCTCTACCAATCATGAAAGAAAAATTCAAAGATAAGGCGTTAGTCCTACCAACTCCAGAATTTTGTTGCGCTGTTTTTACTATACTGTAAACCGTCTTTGACCTAGTGTTAAGAACAGACCCAAAATCATCTTGCGTGTTTGCATCTGTTGTTCCGTCAGTAGTCATCTGAGTAGTATTTGGCACATTCGCTATGTCGTAAATGGTTGATAGTCGGGTACGTGGTAGCCACGTTTTCATTAGGCCAGCATTCCACAACATTCTCATTTTATCACTCTCATAATATGTACCTATGTTTGGAGATTCAACAAACCCCTTTACTCTCATCATAAGCCTTCCTAAGTTAGTAGATGTAACTGCGTTCAAAACTTGAATAGAATTGTATTGTGAGTTAGTAGGTGTGGCTGATACTGTCATAGTAGGGAATAATATTCTAGGTGTATCATATTGAGCGAATTCAGCGTTTATAGCAAGTTCTATTTCAGATGGTGAATAAGTTGTTAGATTTTGTTGTGAAGAAAGACTTGTGCCAAAAACACCCATTAGTTGTTTAGGAACTTCCCATGTATTCCCGGCAGAAAACGCAGAAAAGCCCGCTATGTTAGGGTAGTCAGCAATCTTTGTGTTGTCGTTAGCAGCAAAATGTATTTTATCGTACTGTGAAACACTAGGGCTGCCTCCGCTTGTTGAACTTATCTGCGTTACTATACTGACTTCTCCTGTTGTAGTGTTTTTAGCAAATGGGTAAAGATTAGCACCAAACAACGCAGAAGTAGTGTAAGGTATCAAATTTCTAAAATCTGCTCCAGAAACAGTCAAAACATATTCTTTGGCAGAAGTGTCATGGACAATAGTGCCTCCTCCACTAAATGCTGTCATTAATGAATCTGTCCACTGTATGTAGTTTGTTGTTTGTGTTTGATTTCCACCAGCATTACCAGCAAAACCGATAACTCTACCTGTTCCAGCGTAAGGGAAATCAACACTATCTCCACCTATTTCTATGTGCATATCTCCAGTAGTTATGTTTCTATCCTCGGTGGATGAATCGCATATTATTCTAAATTGATTAGTATGGTTGTTATAAGGAGTGCTTATGTTTTTGTAAGAAGATATAGCCTCCCTATAATAAGAATCTATGAGAGCAACATCTCCTAAACCGTTAGTTACGTAATCTCCCAAATCTGTTCTACCTCCAGCATCTTGACCAGATTTACCGAAGTTAGCAGTAGTGTTTAAGTTAAAGAATTTAGACGTATCTACTATTAAGAAAGCACCTGCCTTATCTTCCCAATCGTGGTATTGTGTTAAGTCTGTTTCGCTACCAGTAGTTTTACAATAATGTATTCCACCGCTACCACCGGAGTCAGATGTTACGAAAGTACCTGCTCCTAGAGTAATGGTTGTCGATGTTACAGCAGAAACTTGATAAACTCCGTCGTGTGAACTGCTATTAAAAATATGTATGTAATCGTTGGCTACAACACCGTGACCGGAACTAACAGTAAGTCTTATAGCACCGGAAGAGTCTGCTAAAGTCGCAGATGCGTTGGTTGTATAATCTGCTGGTTTAGACCATGCTCCTCTAGTGCTACTGTCGATATTTGCGTTTACCTCCCATAAGTCTACATCACTACCTAATTTCAAATCAGTAAAGACATCTGGATTGCCGTTCTCATCTAATTGGTCTGTATAAAATAAATCTATTTCATAATTATCTACACCCGGCTCAATGATACCAAAAGATTGTTTTCTTTTACCTCCATCAGCATCAGCACGACCATCGTTTCTCATATCTGCCCATAAAACCCAACAGTGTTTGTAGGTGTCTTTAGTAGTCAAAATATTAAGTTTTGCTGCTCCAGTGTGATTTTTACTAATAAATAAACACCCTATAAGGAAATAATTACCACCGGCAGTTGCTTTCCCTCTGTAAATAAAGGTATCTGTCGTACCGTCTGAATTTACAAACTCCGCTAAACCTGCGTTTTGAGTAATCGCACTATACAGTGTAGAACTTATCTGTACTGTTGTAGCACCAGAACTGGTAGAAACACCCAAAGAAGTAAACCCACTAGCATGAGTCGCTTTGTTGATAATACCAAAATGATATTGAAACCACAAAGATTGAGGTAAATCTCTCATCCATCTAGCGTGTATGGCTCTTTCTTTTATATCTGTAACACTTGTCGTAACGGGTACTACTTGACCTCTTTCTTTACACATTATACCTACAAAATCATCAGATAATGCACCTGTCTGGAATAATCTTTCGTTAGTCACACCGCCAACCACACCACTACAACCCGTAAGGTCATTAGATGATTTACCAGTATAAGTAAAAAATTGGGCTGCTAAATTTCCAGCGGGCGCGCTTTTTCTAATCTTAAATGGAGTTTTCATTCTAGGGTCGCTTGTAGAACTATCGTAAAAATCACTTATGCCCCCACCACCTGTATTTACAGTAACGGTAGTAGGACTGTTTGAAAATGCTCCAGATTGATTTGCTATCGCTTGATGCCTGTTACCGAAGGTTCCATATTCAGTTGGAGCAGGTGTATTAGTAGTGACTATGTAAAAATCAGAAGCAGCAGAAGTAAGTGCCGCTGTCGCAAGATACCAATTGAATCTATCGGTTGAACCAAGAACTTTGTTAGACAACTTTCTTACTGATACTACTCTGTGTGTTTTATTAGATATATCTCCGTAATTTGCATATGTACCTGTACCCTTTGAGTTTTCGGGTACTGTGAAAATATCTCCTGTTTTTAGTCCGGGGTCAGTAGTAAAGTAAAAACAATATACGTCCATTTCTGTTGCGTTGCTTGTGTGTACTTGACCGTTCCCACTCCAGTTATATTTACCCGCATATATGAATTCTGAATTATCTGCTACATAAGGTAAATCACTAGAACTAAATTCAAGGAATTGTATTTCATCGTAAGTACCTCGGTTTTGTAACGCTCTCATAAACATAGTACCCACAGTTGAAGGGCTGATACCATCTTTATTGTAACCACCACTACCACTAGCCGCAGATGTGTTGACTATATTGACTGTATCTGATGTAGTGTAGCCGGGATTACCGTTAAGATAAACTACCGTATTACCACTAGCCCCATTTCTCTTACCAAACCCTAATATTCCAACACCTTCATATTCATTTTCTATATCGTTGGGTCCAAAAGTATCTTCATTGTTATACATCTGTATAGGATGAGCAGAATATACCTGTGTTCTTTGGTCTGTGCGTACAGCATAAGAATCTGCGCTCTCTAACCCTACGGTAGATTTTAGTGTCTTTAGTGGGGATGCACCGAAGTAAAACGCACTATTGAAATCTTGCGCTTCTCTAGTCCAGTAAGCAGTTCCTTGCTCATTCGTATTCAGTCCTTTTTGACCCAACTCCCAAAGAGGTACTTGTCTATCTAGTAAAGATAATGGGTCACGCGCTGAAAGATTTATTTGTCTAGTCTTTGGGCCTTGTCTTATAGACATATTTTCTAAAAAGCCCCACCATAAAGGACGATTAAGATTACCGTGAAAAAGAAGAAGCGACCAATCATTGACAGCACCAGTGAAAATTTTATTAAAGAAATGAACATAATCTTGGTCCCTAAGCCCAACTGCGCCAGTAGACGTATTCATTCCGGGGTCATCACTAATTTTTAGTTGCATGGTAGATATAGCATTTACATTAGAAACTATATTCATAGAATCGATAGGAGGCATTTGAGTTCCATCTGCTCTCTCAGTCAAAGATTGATACAAACCAACTCTATCTAACATAAGAGTGTAATGATTATCATTAGCAGCGTTAGTTCCTTCTTCTACAATAATCTGCCATCCTTTCATTTCTGACGGTAGGAAAGAGCCTGATGTATCTGCGTTGTTATTCATAGTGAATGGGCCGTCTGCACCACTTGTATTTTTTATAGCCGTACCATCCTTGTAAACTGTAAATCTGTTATTGGTATAATCTATAACGAATTCTAAATCTATCCACAATGAAGCAGCGTCGTAAGTGCTACCGTCCCAAGTAGTTATATGATTGTGATAATCATATGTACCGCCTAATCCGTTGTTAGCAGCGGTACTAGCACCCAAATCTATCTCCCATTCGATAGCGGCGGTATTTGTGTTTTCAGAAAAACCTTTTTCTCCAGTAGGTGTAATAGAAGACGGAAACCCTATCTGTATTGTTAGTTTTGGCGAATTAGCCACATAACTTTGCGCTAAATTACCCATAGACAAAGATTGAATAGCAAAACGTAAACCAAATGTATCGTTGTCTTGTCTGCTATTTAGAAGGCCATCATATGCAATCGCTGGTCTTTTTTGACCATCTACTGCTATACTAGAATTACCGTCAAAACAAGTTTGTATGCACAAGAAGGGCATACCAGATGGGGAACGATGTGGCATATAATGAAGTCTAGGTGTTTCTACGGTATCGGTGGAGGGAGTTGTAAAGTGGTTAAAATCAAAGTTTCTTTCTGCCATCCAAACACTTGTCAAATGAGCGCGTTGCATATAACCTACATTAGCCGGACCTACACTATCTAATTTACCTGCGTTACCCTCACCACTAGCAGTACCATCGTCATAATATTGCACTGTATAAGGTTGCCGTTCATCTCTACCAAAAGTAGAATCATAATCTCCTGTCGGTATGTAGTATGAACCAGATGTATCGTGACCGTTACAAAACAGCAAGTAACCTTCGCTACCAGAATTGTTGAATCTGTATTTGTTTGCTATGTGACTATCTGGATATTGTAGTTGCGCTCTACCTTCCCAATGTTCCGGGTCTTGTCTTGATACATCATAGGTAAGCCATTCTGCGGGTCCAGTATTTTTTAGAAATTTGTTAGTGGCGGTAGCAACACTTGTACCACCAGAAGTAGGCGTTGTAGTCCCATCATATTGCTCTCGGTCTGCGTAAGACCAACGATAGCGTGTATTGAGAGTTGCCTCTCCATTCATCGGATTCCCGTAGTGCGTGTTAGCATGGTCGTATGTAGCAGTTAGACTTGGGTTGTTGTCATCGTTGGGGATTGCTCTCGCACCATTAAAGTCATCGTAATAACCAGCCAAAAGAAACTGATATGCAAGTGTTGTCGCTCTAACCATTTTTCTCTCTCTTAATCTATCAAAGTCGTGCGCCAGCCGCCGCTCCTACTACCATCGCAGGTGGAATACCAGATTCCATAAGGGCTTGTGCCATGATTTCAAGAATTTGGTTTGCTATATCATCAGTAGTAACGCCATTGAAGTTATTGGTCTGAATAACTTCTGTATGTGCTACAAAATTCTCTACGCCCTGTTGTTGAACCTGTTTTACCAAATCACCAGTAACATTACCTGCTTTGAATCCAAAGAACAACTCCTCTCTAGCACTACCGAACTTTTGTATTTGGTCACTAGCATCACCGTAAGCACCGCTAAGATTCATTACAGACTCCATTTCTGCCGTTTGTGCGTCCATAAGTGCTTCTGCGGCCCTTGCCGACTCTTCCATCCTAGTGTTAAAGTCTTCCATATCAGATTCAAAATCATCCATTTCGTCACCAAATAGACCGAACATATCCAAAAGTTTCGCGATACCAACCGCTGCCAAAGTAAGACCAATACCAGCAATAGTTGTTTTACCAAAAGCCTTCAACGCTGCTGTTGCAGTCATAGTAGATGCTGATAATGCTTGCATGGCGGAAGCGAAAAGTCCTGTTCCTCCAGCCGCACCAGTAGATGCCACAGCAGCACTTGTACTAGCCGCAGTAAAAACACCCATTTCTACAACTGTCAAACCCATAACCATAGCCATCATAATCATTTGAACCCTAGAGGCATCAACGTCTGCACCGAAATGATTTAAGACATCTGTTAGCGGCCCGACGGCCATAGTTGCTGCCATAGCACCCATTTGCATCATCATAAAACCAGATGACACTTTCATTAAATGTTGGAAGTTATATTTCTCTATTTCTTCGGTTTGTAACTTTTGATTCATCAAAATTTGTTTTTGAAGTAAAGATTGTTCCTTTATTTTTTTAATTGTCATATCATGGATGGCTATATTTTCTCTAGCCTCCATTTGTTCTTCTTTGACTATATTCATTTTTTCTTTCAAAACAAATATTTCTTCTCTTAATTTTTTTATCTTCCTTTGCCCTTGTACTGAATCAGTTTTTGTAAGCAGTATAGCGTTTTTCTTGATGTTTATATCCCTTTGTTGAAGGTCTATTGTTGTCTGTGCATTGAGTACCCTTTGTTTTTCAAAAGCGATTTGACCCGGTTGTAACATTCTCTTAAATGTTTCAAAATTTTTCTCCTCCATAAGTTTTTGACGAACAGCACTACGCGCTTGTTCGGTAGTTACTAATACTTTTTTTCTTTCCATATGTTGTTGTCTCAGTAAATGATTACCTTCTCTCCTTAGATTATTTAACTGCTCCTCTTTGTTAAATCCAGCAACCGCTTCTCCATTTAACGCTCTCATAACTACAACAGTGGTCATTAGACCTAGAGACATCTGTTTGAAGTTAAGGTTCATCTGCATAAGCGGACCTAAAGTGGTACTCATCATTTGTTGGAATTGCGTCATCCCTTGTATCAAATCGCCAACAACAGGCATTTGTATAAAATCTAAATATGCTTCGTTAAATTCTACTTGTTTTTCGGTGGCCTTTACTACTGCTGGTAAAAGAGCATCCCCTATTTCACCACGAACATTATGTAATGCAGTTTCCGCCTGTGTTAGACGAACGGACATATCTCCAAATCTATCATTCAATATATCCACAATAGGAGCAGTATTGCCGGTAGCCTCACCGATGAGACTTTGCATTCTTTCTGTACCTTCCATCAACTTGAGCATACGTACATAATGATTGTTACCTGCAACAGTCTGCGCTATTCTTTGTCTTTCTGCCTTTGATAAATTAATAGTGGTATTATCTAAATCAACCAAGATTTCATTAAGTGGCCTTAAAGTACCGTCCGCTTTTTTAGTTGCGACGCCTAGTTTTTCTAACTCGGTAGCAGCACCATTGGTATCAGCACCAAGACGAGCGTAAATCATACGAAGCGCACGACCAGCCTTACCTTGTTCTTCACCGGCCTCAATCAATACCGCAGACATAGCAGCCATTTCTGCTATTGATTCGCCAGTCAAATGAGCCTGTGATGCAAACTGATTCATGACGAAAGTGATTCTCTCCATGTTGGCCGCCGAATGGTCTTCGACTGCGTTTAGTTCGTTAAGAGTAGCGATACTAGCCTTTCTAATTTGATTACGTTGCTCATCTGCACTCATAGCATCGAATTGTGCTTGTGTGGTTCCACGCATCATAAAACCAGTCTGCTGATGTAAGTTTATTAGTCTCTGCATGGCTTGTTCTGCTTCCATTTCACCAATCATACCAAACGCTAGACTCATTTCAGTAGCGGCAGGTACGGCTTCTTCGCCGAGCATACCAGACAACTGTGCCATCTTAGCACCGGCTCGGAGTGCTTGGTCGCCAGTGAAACCAAACTGCACACCAATATCTTTGATTTCATTACCCAACCTAGCCTGTTCAGCATCATCAATAAACTTATCAAATTCAATCCTAGCCGCAGCAATTTCACGGGAAAGAGGAACAGTAGCATCTACCATTTCTTGTATTTGTTCACTGGCTAACATCGCCGCTTCTTCTATGCCGGAGAAGGCATCTAAGGCTAGTGATTGGAATGTAGTAAATGCGGCCCCACCTTCCATAATCAAACGGTTGGCTTGGAAAGTACCTACTACATCGAAGAAAATCTTAGATGCACCAGCACGATTTACAACTAACGTGGCCGCGAATACGACTGCTATAAACCAAGATGGGATGATACCTAAAAGTTCAATCATTCCTTATCCCCACTTTCATTACTGCCCACAATCGGGACATTCGCATCTCTCAATGCGCTAAACAGGTCTTTGTTGTTGTTTAAGAGTTGGCGTTCTTCTCTTCGTTTATTACGCCTAGCGACCATAGATTTACCATCTTTCTTAGTATCTTTACTAACCTCACTAATACGGTCATTTATTTCTGATGCTACCAACATATCAATTTCAAGTTTTTTCTGCCCGCCCTCGGAGTCATATCGGTCCCAAAGGTCTGAGGGCAAAACACCCTTAAACGCCATACACAATGGGGTCGCTACTCCGAGGAATTGACCAAAGGGATAGCACCCTCCGGGTCATCACCACGCACGAAAGAAAGTAGACTCATAAGTTCTCCAGTAGTTAGAGTGTCTATATCGAAATTTTCTTCTAATATACAACCCGGAACCCATGTATTTATCTGTGCCTCCATTCCACCACCAGCCTCGTCAAGAGCGTCAGAGAACTCTATGTTTTGGTCATCTGTCCACTCTGCGGGGTTAGGACCGAAATGCCTAAACTGACGAAATACTTTCGCCTGTATAGTTTCGATTTTTAATTTCTGCATACCGGATGCTTGTCGCACCCAAATCTTGCGTCCGTCTTCTAGTTCAATTTCCTTTTTTAGCACCGGCATCTTTCTTCACTTTTCCACTTTTCTTAGCCTTCTTCTTTGGCTTCTCTTCACTTACTGGTTCTGTATATCTTCTCGACATTCTTAATCACCTATTACTGGTCTTCAAACACCACATACACAGTAACGTCGTTACTGTTCTTGTTTCTCTCGTATATGATTTGATAGATAATATCGTTGTTAGCAAATGTGCTACCACGAAGGAATGTTTGT
>CEQA01018208.1_pt1 | contig 11591 bp, 4 predicted proteins | sample 530501 | NCBI WGS metagenome assembly CEQA01 (sample SAMEA2620227, study PRJEB7988) | marine metagenome | isolation source: saline water (ENVO:00002010), including
GGTGTTGAGTCTAATAGAATTAGAGATAACTTTAATCAACCTTTTATACTTAATGGTGTTAAAGTTTCTACTACGTTAGAACAAGAATATAAAGAAGAGCGTAGACAATATGGTTTAATATATTCAGGTATATACAACTCTGTAAGCGGTGTTAATGACTTAAATCAATTTATACAAGCTGAAAAAATTACAAAAGATATAAACCCTATATATGGTAGTATTCAAAAGCTTCACTCAAGAGACTCTGATTTAGTAACGCTTTGTGAAGATAAAATATTAAAGATACAAGCTAACAAAGACGCTTTATTTAACGCTGATGGTAATACAAACGTAACAGCAAGCTCTAATGTTTTAGGTCAAGCAATACCTTTTGGGGGTGAATATGGAATATCAACTAACCCAGAGTCTTTTGCTTCAGAAGACTATAGAGTTTATTTTAGTGATAAGGTTAGAGGCAAAATAATAAGATTATCAAGAGATGGTTTAACGCCAATATCAGACCACGGTATGACCGATTGGTTTAAAGATAATTTAAAACTAGTTAGAGACCTTAAAATACTTGGTAGTTATGATGATAGAAACGATGAGTATAATATTAAATTAGAAACAAAAGAAAACTCAACAGATACTACAATTGAAAGTAAAGTTTTAACTTTTAGCGAAAAAGTAAAAGGTTGGGTAAGTTTTAAATCTTTTGTAGAAATGGAAAACGCTATAAGTATGGGTAACGATTATTATAGCTTTTTTGAAGGTAATATATTTAAACATTATTCTGAAACACAAGATAGAAATACTTTTTATAATAACTTTACAGAGTCTTCTATTGATGTTATGTTAAATGATAACCCTACTGCTGTTAAAGTTTTTAACACTTTAAACTACGAAGGTAGTCAATCAAAAGTTGATAAATTTATTGACGAAGTTGATGGTACTTTAGATTTAGATTTTCAACCTATAACAACTTACACAAACCAAGAGTATTATAATTTAAACAATAAAGATGGTTGGTATGTTGAAGACATAACTACAAATAAAGAAAAAGGAAATATAAATGAGTTTTTAGAAAAAGAAGGTAAATGGTTTAACGCTATAAGTAAATTTGTAGACACAAGTATAAAAAAAGCAGACGCTGCAGATTTTACTTTTCAAGGTGTTGGAGTTGTTGGTGCTCAAGGCTCTGTTTTAATTGGTGCTGGGGGAATACCATGTCCTGTTCCTGTGTTTAAAATAGCACAGCCTAACGGTGGTACAGGTTTAATAATACAATTACCTCCTGCTGTACCTTTAAGTAATGTTTTACCTCCTTATGATAATTATACTTTTATTATAACACCACCATCAGGTAGTTTAATAACGGGCTCAACAGGTGGTATACCTTTTATAGATAATACGCAAGTTATTAATGCTGGAAATGGTACATGGACACTTGATATAACTTTTATATGGACAGGTATTACTAGTTGTACTAGTACTGTTCAGTTAAATATAGAATTAGGTTGTACAGACGTACAAAGCTCTAATTATAGTATTACAGCTAATTACGATGATGGTTCGTGTGCTATTAATATTGGTGGTTGTACAGATATTAACGCTTTAAACTATGATCCAAACGCAACTTTTGATAACGGAACTTGTATATACGGTGTAGGACCAGCTGATGATGATATAACTCTTGGTGGTGCAAGTATTGATTTAGGTGATACAGGTACTAGTACAGATAATGTTGCTACAGATAAATTTGATAAAACAAATGAAATAACAACAAAAGACAGTGAAACTAAAGAAACAAGTAGCACTGTAACACCAGCTTCTTTATCACTAACAAAAGAACAATCAATCACTCCATCGGTTGAAGAAGAGGCACCGGCAACCAGAACAAGAACAGCAACTAGAACAAGAAGATCAGGATATTAAAATATGATAACGATAACTTTAAACAATATAACAAATTTAAACAACTCTTTACAAGTTGGTGATTTAATATATAAAACATCATTAACAACGCAAGATAATGCTATTGATGCGCAAAGTGCAGATGCTAACGTTGGTGGTGGAGCTGCAACTAATATAGTTGGTATATTAAGAAGAATTACTGTTCAAGGTACTAATATAGTTTTAGATGTTGATGAGACACAGTTTATTGGCACAAATGTTCCGCAACCTGGTGATTTTATTATGTTTTCTAAATATGATCAAATAAGAGGTGATGTTATAGGGTATTATGCAAAAGCAAAATTTAAAAATAATTCAAAAAAAGCGGCTGAAATGTTTTCTGTAGGAAGCGAAGTTGTTATAAATAGTAAATAATATGGCATATAAAGAAGAAGAATTTGTAAAAATTTTAAATGGTGTTGAAGCTCCTAGCGGTTTTCATTACATGCCTAACGGTAAACTAATGAATGACGCTCATCATATAGCGCAGTATGGTTATATTGATAAAAAAATAAATTCAATAGATATAGATTTTACAGATATTAGTCATCTTGGCGAGTCTAGATCTTTTACTATATCAGGCGGTGGATATGTTAGCATAGAAATATATGATGACGCTGCCACTCCAAACTATTATAATTTTTATACTAATACTTGGTCTACTGATAAAAACGGATCTATACATAAAATAAAAATAGAAGGAACTTATACAAACTATATAAACTTTGAAGAAAATACTAGCTCACTTAAAAAATTTACTTTTAGAGTAATAGCAGAAACAGTATATAACTGTAGAACTTCTCAAGGTGTTTATGTTGAAAGCAGAAACGCAGATAACAGTATAAATATAAATAAATCAACTGGTTCAAACTCTAACATTGTAGAGAAAATAATATATCAAGATGTTGAAAAAAGTTTGTTTATATCTTGTATTGCCCCTAGTAAATATGCTACAGCAACAGATACTGTTGACGGTACAACTAGTAGCTCAAATTTAATAGTTTTTACTAATAATTTATCTTCTAGAAAGGTTTTTGTAGGTGATTTAATTACAACTGGTTCAGAAGCTACTACAGCAGAATTTACATTAATTACGTCAATTGACCCAGATGGTGACAATCCAAAAAAAATACAAACTAGTCTTGCAAATTCTATTACAGGTGGAGCAACAGTTACTTTTACACCTGCTTTTAACGGTGTAACACCACACTCTTCTGATAGCACAACTGGAAGAGAAACATTAAGCATATCTAGTGGTGGTTCTTTATCATCATCTTTTACAGTTACTATAACAGCACCTTCTGGAAGATTACTTACTGTTACTAAAACACCTACAACTGATGATTTGTGTTTTTTTAAAAATGTCACTATAGGTTCTGCTGCCATTGATTTACCTGGTGAAGACACTTCTAGTGGTAATTTTAGATGGCCTGTTGACAATATAACCGGCATAACAGAAGGTATGTCTTTAGATCCAGCTAGAAGTGGTGGTGGTGCTAATACGACAACACCTAGTGTTATAAAACCTTACATAAAAACAGTTAGTATAAAATCTTTTGATCAGAGTAGCGATTATGGTAGTTTATACGATGAAACAATAGAAGAAGAAAATATAAAAGGTGTTAGCGCAGGAACTAATGATATAACAGCTGTTGATAGAAACGGTAGACCAACTGCTCAAGCTGGTAATTTAATATTTAGCAAGCAACAAGCCTCTGCTTTGGCAGATGATACAAGCGTAAGAATATTTGCTCAAGGCGCTGATCAAATAAAGTCTATGACGGGTATGGACATATCTTTAAGTGACGTTGAAGTAACGCTAACAGACTTACTAGTTACTACTAGTGGATCGGTTTCTAATAGCACCACAATACCTTTGGCTTCAACAGATGGTGGTATGGGTAATATTGCTGTTGGTGCTGAAATAAGTGGTACTAATATTGATGCTTCTGTTGCAAACCCTACTGTAGTTAGTAAAGCTGGTCAAACAGGGGCTGGCAATATTGTTGTTTCTTCTAATCAAACTTTAGAGTCAGGTCAAACATTAACAGTTGAAAACTTTGCAACTACAATAACCGTAACTGGAAAAATAAATGTTTCTAATTTTCCTTTATCTGATACTACAATATTTTTAAATCTAGAGAGGTTCTTAATATCTGTTTAGTAAAAAAACAGCAATAACTGTAACTATTAAATATATAAATAAATAAAATTATGGCATACAACAAAAAATCACCAGCTAAATTTATTAACGCTGTATTCGGTGGACCAGCTCGAAGAAGAGAACAACGTGCTGCTAACGAAGATTTAGGTAATCAAATGGACGCATGGGAAGATACTAAAATGACAAATCCTTACGCCGGCGTTAAAAACCCTTATGCTGACATGGAAAATGTTTATGAAGATCAAACTGTAGATTTAAGAGCTGCTGAGTTTCAAAAAGAACAATCACAACAAAACGCAGCTAATATTATGGCTAATTTAAAAGGTGCAGCTGGAGGTAGTGGTATAGCTGGTTTAGCACAGGTGTTAGCAAACCAAGGTGTTAAACAAGCTCAACAAGCATCTGCTGACATAGGTAGACAAGAGCAAGCTAACCAAGCTAGAGCTAGACAAGAGGCTGGTAGACTACAACAATTAGACAGAGAAGGAGAGCAAAAGCGAGATATGTTAGAAAGAGAAGGCGCTAGAATGGTAGAGCAGTTTGACTTACAGAAACAAGATAGAATGCTTGAAATGGCTATGGGTAGAAAAGCAGCCGCTGATCAGGCTATTGATAACGCAAACGCACAATTAGATCAATTTGTATCTGGTGCTGTTACCGGTGGTTTAGGAGCACTTACCGGTGGTGCTGGTGCTGGAATAATGGGTGGTGTTAAAAACTTGTTTGGCGGAGGAACAAGCGGAGGAACAGGTGGAGGAACAGGAACAGTATAAATACAAATAAAAATAATATAAAATGTCTGATAAAGCAGTACAAAAATATTTTGAAAATATGCCTTATGGTGATGATGCTAAATCATCTGAAATACATGGCGCTAGAAACCAAGATGTAATAAATAATTTTGTTTCTAGTCTTGTTAGAAATTATGACCAAGCTATGAAAGAAGGCGATAAGGTAAAAGCGGCTAAGTTTTACAGAGCCGTTACTAAAATAAATAAACAGCTAGATAATTTAAAAGAAATAAAAAAAGAGTTTGCTGTAAACTACGGTGGTGGTACAGCTGGTAAAAACTTATTTTCTAATTATACTGATTTAAGTTGGGATAGAAAATTTTGGACAGAACAAGGTAATATAAATTTTGATGAAAGCTTAAATCCTATATTATCCGTGAAGATGGAAGACGGTAAGGTTATTAGTAAAAGAATAGAAGATATAACTGAAAACTGGGTTGTAAAAGGTGATGGTGAAAATCAATATATGAAAATGCAGCAAGACGCTGTAAAACAAAGAAATAATATGGGTGAACCTATAGACTTTGATGTTGATTATGCTGTAGGTAATTTATTAACAGATCAAGATAACTGGAAGTCTTTTGTTTCTGATAAAATAGGTGGTAGATATTTTTTACAAGATTATATAGTAGAAAACGAACAAGCTATAACTAATGGAGATATACCACCAGAAAAATTAACAATAGATTCTTTTCATCCAGACTATGATAATAGACTGCATCAATACTTTTCTGGTAGAATTAAAAGATCATTTGATCCTAATTACATGAGCGAACGAGAAAAAGCAAATCAACCAGAACAAACTAAAAAAACATTTCAAGCTCCTTCAGTAAAATTAAATACAAAAAATAACAAATAATATGTCTGAAATACTTTCTACAGAAATAGAAGAAATAGAAAAAGTACTTGAGAGGTATAGGGCCACTGGTAAATACACTGAAGAGCAACTTGAGCGTATTAGAAAAAGTTTGCTTGATGCAAAGAGTAAAAAAACCACTTCACAATCAGTACCAGGTATAGAACCTATTTCTGGTCCTACATCACAAACTGATATTGACATATCTAATGTTCGTAAGGTTATTGAAGAAAGCGGTGAAGATATTAGTGTTGACACTGATAGTAAAATTTATGAAGACTCAAATTATGTAGGTGAAAGTCCCGGTGGTGATGTTGGTTTTACATTGGGGACTGTTGAAGAAGACAAAGACTATTTATACGAAACAATAACAAGAGAGGAACAGCTAGAAAGAGAAAGAAAAGAACAAGAAAAAGAGGAAGAAGAAGCAATAAAAAATTTAAGAAATAGAATCAATCAAATGCAGTCTGATCCTCTAGTTAATTCATACTATTCTGGTGTTGACTATAATAATCCTGACAATTGGAATTTATTAACAGATAATCCAGAAATGGTATATAATACTCAAATTCTACCTGCACAGCAGCAGGGTATTTTAGAGTATAATATGAAAGTTGATGAAGCTAGAAAATCTAAAAGTGTTTTTAGTGATGATTTTAATGATGGGCAAGGTAACTATACTTACAACATGAATGGTATAAGTGTTACGCATAACGAACAGCTTAATGGTGCTATAGATTTTAATACATTTAGAAATATATCTGTTGCTCAAGTTAATAATGTTGAAAAATATATAGCAAACCAACTAAACGCTTTTCACAACGAGTACAAAAAAATGAGAACTAATGATGTTAACAAAAACGGTGTTGACGCTGCTGGTTTTTATTATGAGTTTGATTGGTCAATTGGTGGTGGTGATGTACTTGAAATAGAAAAGTATGACTATAGCGGTAATAAAGTTGAAACTCTTGAAATAGATTTACCAACTGTAGACAGTGAAGATTTTGAAGGTATGTGGAGTAAGGCATACACGGACTATGTAAATTTTCTTACACAAAACAACGCAAACGCTAAAAAAATTGCTGTAGACCAAGTTGTATTTAACTGGAATGACTGGGTTTTAGATATGAAAGGCTCAGAAAACTTACAGGATTATCTTACAAAAATACAACCTAACACTAGTGATATTGTTATTGGTAGTAAATACGATAAAGGAGGTCAAACAACTATAAAAAAAGGTAATCAAAGAGGTGGTATAAGTAAAGTTAGCTATCAAAAAGGTATAGGTGCTTATAAAAGAGACTTCGATTATTGGACTAGTGGTGTTGTACGTCAACAATTGTTTGCTGATGGAAAAGGTTTAAGCTCACAGCCTTTTAACGTAAGATATGGTACTTTTGTGTGGCCCCCTGGCTCGGGTAAAGTGCAATATTATCAAAAATTTACAGATTTTGTACCACCTGAATATGACAAAGAAGGTAGATTAGTAAACGCTAATAGTATAGGTAAGTTTGAAGCTTATGAGTTTATGTATGATGATTATACTAGAGGTAAAAAAGTACTTGAAGATGTTTACTATAAAGCAACAGGTGATGAGTATGATTACGCAAAAGATACCGGTGGTGATATAATAGGTGAAGGAACTTTAGCTAAAGGTGATAAAGTAACTAACGCTGACAACCAAGATAAGTTAAAAGAGTTAGAAAAAGAGTTAGATAAAGAGGTTTATTCTGAAACTGAATATAATCAACCAATGACTTTTGTAGATATAAATCAACAAATTTTAGAGAACAACACTAGAATAATTGATAGTAAAGCTTTTGGTGAAGAGTGGTTAAACAAACAATTAGAGTTTGATAGAAGTTTTAACAGTGAGCTAGAAGAAAAATTAGAACCTCATAAAGAAGATATAGAAAATATTTTAAACAACGAGTTTGGTGAAGAGCTAAATAGTATAGAACAGAAAATAAATAGTTTAAAACAACAGTTTGAAGCTGAAGACGAAGAGATATTACAAAGTTTAGCTGAAGAAATAGAAAATCAATTAGTCACTGCTTATGAAAGAGGAGATATTGATTTTGATTCAAATGAAGAGTTTGAAACTGAATTTAATAAAAGGTTACAAGAAGCTTATAACGCACATCACAAAGCTGTTCTTAAAGACCGTGAAAAGCTTAGATCAGATTTAGTAGATCCTTTTAATAAAAAATACAATGATAGGTATAATGAGCTTGCTGAACAGTATGTTGGTGAGTTTATAAATAAAAAAACAAAAGAGTTAGAAACTATTTACTATGACTTTCAGTCTAAATTTATAGAAGATTCTTACAAAAACAAAACAAACGGGGCTGAACAATTAATATCAGACGATCAATATACTGAAATATTTAAAAGATTACATGATCAAAACATACATGGTTATGGTTATAAAGTAAAACAAAAAGCTATAGATTTAGAGTGGGCTAGGCTCTCTCATGGTCTTAAAGCTTCTGGTATATCAGATTTAGATGCTTATAGAGATGAGTTTTATTTTAAAGCATATCAAAAAACTTCTTTAGACAAAGACAATAGACCAACAGCAGCTGCAATGAAGTATCAAGCAGAGCAATTAGTTAATGAACTATCAAAGTTAGATGACTTATCAGATGAAGAAAAAGAATCATTAAGATATGCGAAAAAAATATTAGAGTCACCAGAGTTCATGTCTTCAACGTTGGTTGGACAATATTTTGATGGTATGTTTAGTAAAGATTTTGCAGATCTAGTACCTTTTTATGCTGGTATTAGAAACGGTAACATACAAAACCATATTAGAAAACTTTTAGAAAAACCAGCAAATGAATTAACTGATCAAGAAAAAGAAACTTTAATACTTTGGCACGAATCTGCTAAGCTTGAATCTAAAATAAGTGAAATATCTAATTCTTATAATGCTGGTGCTGGTACTGTAGATAGTTTTAGGTTTATGTTGGAAATGATTTCAAGTAGAGGTATTAGTAAACTTTTTAGTAAGTTTATTCCAGTAGCTACGAAAAGTGGTTCTTTACTTAAAAGATCACAAGATGTTTTAGATAGATATGCTAAAATAAAAAACATTACACCAGGCGCTTTAAAAATTCAAAAAGGTGCAGCTGAAACTTATGAGTTTTTACTTAAATCAGCAACACTAACAACTATAGGTGGTAGTTCTATGGTATATGAACAAACTATAGAACGTATGACACCTGAGATGGCTTGGAGTTTATCTAGCGATGGTGAAAATATTTCGCTAGAAATAGACAAGTTAGGTTTTTACGTTGGAGACGATGCTAATGGTAATCCAATATACGAGCAAGATAAAGGCTGGGACGAAGCTTTTGTTAAAGCATTTGGTAGTACTTGGGTAGAATATGCTACAGAAAGATTTGGTATGTATATACCAGGTGGAGCAAATGCAATAAGCAAAAGTCTAATAGGTAATCCTATGTGGTTAAAACGTATGACATTAGGTAGATATGCTAGAAAATTAGGTTTAAATCCTGCGTCTGCTAATTTTTTAGCTAGAGTTCAAAGAGCTGGTGGTTGGAACGGTATACTACCTGAAATAGCAGAAGAATTTATGGCTCAACCATTACAAAACCTTATTGATGGTAGAGGTTTTACTGATGGTATAGACTCTGATTTTACACAACAAGTTGTTATACAAACAGCTGCTATGCAAATAATGTTTGGTGCTGGTAATAAAGCTTACAAACTTTATAATGGCGTAAAAGATCCTGTTTATGTAGTTGGTTTAGATAGTTATTCTAATGCGGCAGATGCTTTAGAAGCTGTTAAAATAGCAAAAAAAGAAGGCAAGTTAAAAGATCTTAAAATAGAAATAAGTAACGACTTTGTTGCTTTTGAAAGTATATTTAATGAGTTAGAAGGTACTGGTTTTGAAAACAACCTTAGTTCTAAAAACTTAATAGATGTTGTTGAAGATATGGCAAGTACCATAGAAGTAGAAGCTGTTAATAGATTATCAAAAAACAATGTTAAAAAAGTTGAGGACTTAACTGAGAAAATAGAAGATTTAGATCAGCAGATAGAAGAAAAAATGAAAAACGGTGATAAGAATAACAAGCAAGACAAGCAAGATGTTATTAATCTTCAAGCTGAAAGAAATAAACTTCAAAATGAAAAAAACAAAATACTAGATCCTGTTATAAAAATTATTAATAAAGAAAAAACTAAACCTGGCTACAATGATAAGCTAGATGCTATTAAAAAGTTTTCTGAAGAAACTGATCCAGGAACAGATATTATAGAAATAGAAACATCTGGAGAAACAGCAGAATTCTATGAGATAGATGCTCTTAATAGATTATTATCTGATTATAACGTTCAAGTTATAAGAGATGCTGTAACAGGTAGAAGAGTTTATATAGATAAAAAAACAAACACTACTTTATCTTTAAAAGATTTAAACAATTTTGATTTTGGTGAAATGTCATTTGACCAAATAAATCAAATGGTACAAGAAAATAAAAGTGAGTTTGATATAACACATGGTTTTACTACACCTACTGTAGACGGTAGACAATCTATTATTATAAACAAAGAAACTAGTTTAGAAGTTGGAGCTGAAAATGTAGCGGCACACGAGTTTTTACATAGGTTTTTAAATAAAACTTTTAATAATAATCCAAACCTTAAGTTAGCCATAGGTAGAGCATTACAACAGCAGTTAATGAACATGAACCCTAAAGGTATAAAAAACTCTGATTTTCAAAGAAGGCTGATCAGTTATCAAGCACAACAAGGTGATGTTGTTTCTGCTGAAGAAACATTAAATCTTTTTTCAGATGCTTTAGTAAAAGGTGAAATAATTTATAATGAAACAAATGCCACTAAACTTAGTGACATGTTTAGAAGAGCTTTTTCTAGAGGTGGTAAAAGAGTTACATTTAAAACCGGTAGAGATGTAATGAATTTTATTAGAGATTATAATAAAGCTATTGAAACTAAAAGATTAAGTAGAGGTTTAAAGCGTACTATGCTTAAAGGTGCTAGAATAGGTGGTCAAATAAAATACGGTAGTCAACAATATGCAAAAGCACTTCAAAGACTTGGTATAGAAATGAGTGAAGATCAACTACCACAGTTATCTAAAGAGGCTTCTGATAAAGTACAAGCTATATATAACGAAAAAGGTGTAGATGGTATTTTTGAAATTATAGAAGAGTTTAAACCTATAGTTGGTAGAATAGTTGAAAAACGTAGAAACGCACCTAATTTTGATAGAGAGCTTTTAACTAGTGAAATAGAAATAGGTAAAGGTGGTATAATAGATTTAGTTAGAACATACAAACCAGAGTCAGGTGTACCTTTAGCTGCTTACATAAACCAAAACTTACCTCTGAGAGCTATAGAGGCTTCTAGACGTGTTCTAGGTGAAGAGTTTACACAAGATGTTACAGAAGCTACCGGTATTGCTGCTGAAGAAGTTACTACACCAACAAGAAAACCTAAAAAGAAAATTATATTATCAGAAAGGCTAGGTGTTAAGAACAAAGTTAACGATGCTATTAAAAAACAGTTTCCAAATTTAGATATTGAAAACTTAACATTTAAAAAGTTAAAAAACTTAGTGCCTGATATAACTGGTGAGCTATTTGGTATATCACCTAAAAAGCTTATAACAAACGCTAATATAACTAAAGGCGAGCTACAAGCTGCTCAAATGTTTATAAATAAAAATGCAGATATATTAATATCAATGTTGCCAGAAGGTAGCACTACGGGTGGTACTTCTACAGGTGTACCTAAAACTATATTAGATGCTTTTTACACTAAAACTGATAGAGCTAAAATGGCTAAAACAGGT
>CEQA01141552.1_pt1 | contig 11522 bp, 2 predicted proteins | sample 530501 | NCBI WGS metagenome assembly CEQA01 (sample SAMEA2620227, study PRJEB7988) | marine metagenome | isolation source: saline water (ENVO:00002010), including
TTAACATCATCAAGAGATGCAGCTTCGGTTAATACTGACTTACCCTGTCTAGCTCTATGTAAATTAATCCGTTGAGTTTCTTCTCGCAACTGAGCAGGAGTCATTTGTTCAATATCTTTAACAATTCGTTCTCTTGCAGTAAGTTTACCCTGATCTTTAATATCATGAATACCGCCAGCAAATGCTTTACCTTGATCCACATGCTTGTTGTACCAATCTTGGTGCGACATAGCTTTAGGATTACTTGGATTTCTATGATAAAGCTCTACAAACTCAAGATCAGCTCTTGCCGCTTCTTCGCTTGTTTTATAGGTAGCATCTGCTTCTTCAACAAACATATAAGGATCAAGAATAACTCTTCTACTCTTTTCACCCTTATGATCCATCTCTTTGGTATGAGGAGAAACAAACCGAGTACGCCAGTCAATGAGGTTATTAATATAAATAACATCATCTACATTTTCTAAAGCTCTAGAAGGATTAATGCCGCCATCTTCAGCACTTTGTCCAGTCATTTTTAAGACATGCTGAACACTGGGATCATCTCTAGCAACCATAAAGGCTGTTCTATTTAAAGCTTGTGTAGTTCTATCAAAGAAGGTTAATCGAGATCCTGCAAGTTTAGAAGCAAGCTCATTAAACTTATCCATGTCTCCAGATTTTCTAGCTTCAGCTAACTGATCTAAAACTGCTAATTCTTTAACAAAATGAAGTCTTGAAGCATCCATTGCTTTTTCAATGTTTTCAAATTCTTTTCTTCGCAACATGGCATTTGCATTTGCTTCAATTTGAAGACTTCTAAAAATAACGTCTACTTCTTTAGCTTCTGGAGTACGACCAAGAGAGGCTGATGCAATATCTTCAGCTCTTCCATAAAGAATCTCAAGACCTCGTTTTGAATTCCAATCAACGTATTCTTTAGATTCAGCGTCAAACTCTTGAGGCAATAAAGATCTTCTCATTCCTAACACAGAATCTAATCTTTTCTGACTCTCAGGCAGACCTGTTGCTTTCTCAACAAGACTATCAATCTGTCTAGTTTTTTGACCGAGCATAGCTACAGTTAACTCTCTTAGCACGTGCTCATAAGAAACTCCTTGTTGTTGTGCAGCTTCTTTTAGTGCGGCTTTATATGCAGGATTATCATTAAAGAAATTATTAAGAGCGCCGTATACGCCTCTCTTCTGAGCACCATAAGGAATAATCATAAGAGGAGCTTTTGCAAGATTACGGCTTGTTTTATTACCGCTGGTCCAGAACTCCTCTTCACCTACCTTATTTAAAGCTTTAAGGACTGTACGGACTTCAGAAGATAAAGCTTTACTATTATCATTATTTAATTCTTCCCCAACTCCAAGTACAAGATTTGTGTAGAAATCAATTGAAGTTGAACCTTGAGACTTAAGAAGATCTTCCATAACTTCTTTAGCTTTTTTGGGGTCCATATCAAACAAAGCCATTCGCCTTCTAAGGGCAATGCTTTCTGCAACAGCATGTCTAGATCCATTATTTTGACCATCAAATCCTGCAATGAGAGCGGACCCACGACCTTCAGATCCTTTAGCTGCATCTGCAATATTATCGCCTCTTCTGAATGCAGCTACAATTTCAGGAGTCATTTCAGGATATAACAATGCTGAAGCATCTAAGATTGCTTGAGCAATACTATAATTACCATCTACATCAGGTAAAGGAATAGCAACTGGGAATCCACCACTAGGATCAGCATCAGCCCATGGATTGCCTTCACTTTCTTTAATGTTGTATCTAAAATAAGCTTTAGTATTGACATCTTCCATACGAATGCCAAACTGTCCCGGCAAAGCTTTAAGGTCATCATGGATAAAGCTATAGTGAGCTGGAGGAAGGTTAAGCATTTGCTCTACAGCTTGATCAATATAATGATCTATAAAGTCTTTACCTTCTGGCAATTCTTGATCAATATCCGTACGAAGTATTGGGGGAATCTGATCTGCATGAATAGTTAATTGAGCTCTATCTTGAGCAGTAGACATGTTTTGACGCAATTTACCGCTTCTAATAAACTCTAAAATGTCTGCTTCAGACGGGCCATTAGGATCATCAAAGTCCAACTCATTGATTGCACGAACCTTAGCCTCATAAGTAATTTGATCTAAGACTCTTGAGATTTGAATATCAGTAGCAGGTTGAACCGCAGAGAAACTCTTTACCTGTTCACTCTTAACTTTTCTTGTTTCATAACTGTTAGTGTCATCATTCCACTCAGTAACCTCAGTATCCCATCGTTTTGTGCCATCAACTTCATCTCTAACCATAGATCTAACAGCAAAGGCAGCAGTCTTTGGAGTGATCCAATCAAGCTCACCGTTACCTAAAGCAGCAATAGCCTTGATCCCGCTATTTTTAAGCTCGGCATCAATAGGCAAGTAGGGAATAACGTTCTCGATAATATAATTTGCTGCATCTTCTCTTGTTTTAATTCGCTTAGCATGAACATCCCCTCTATTTTTAAGGGTGTCTAGGAAAGAATCAAGCATAGCATCAACCCATGCGTCTTCATCAGCAGCACCGTTAACGTCTTTACCCGATAAATTCTTTCGCTCCATAGCTTCTTGTTTCCGAAGCTCTGTAAGCAATTGATGTTGTTCTAATCGAAGCTGATCAGGAGTCTTTTCACTGGCAACTCCAGCTTCAGCTCTTGCTGTTTCAACTTGAACATATAACTTTTCTCTTTGCTTTTGAAGATCTAAAAACTTTGCATTCTCTTTATCAAGACTTTCTTTTAATGACTCTGCAGTTTCACCCTCTAATAAGGGCTCTTTACCTGCAAGTCTTGCTGTCATAGATTTAATATTAGATTTAGCCTCTGTCATTGCTTTATTAATGAAAGCATATTTTTCAGAATACTTCTCATCTAATTGATCTAAAGTCTTTTGAAGATTAAGGTATCTTTCACCTAAATCTCTACGTCTTTTCATAATTCTGAAGATTTCTTCTAAATTAAACTGATCAAAGTCTCTAGTTTTTCCTGTTTTCTCTAATGCTTCTCCAAATACTGCATCAATATCAATATCCTCTAATACAGTATCTTTAAACAAAGACATAATAGCGGATCTGCTTCCTGTACCAGTATTGCCTACAGCTGCATGTTCAAGTCTCTTTAAAAGAGCTTCCATTTTGACCAAAGCTTCATTGAGTGCTTCAACATCTCCCTCAACAGTGTAATCAGATCTAGATGCAGTTGCTCTTGCATTGTTTGTTTCTAAAGTTGCTTGGGCATCACTTCTAATTCTAGGAGCCACAAATCTAGACGGATCTCCCATTTGAATGCTTTTTAGCCTAGCCTTAAGAATTTCACTAGCCTGTTTGGCTTTATCAGCATCTATCTCTAACCCAGCCTCAACATCAGCAGTGTCATACAGACTTCTTCTCTGGCTAATAGACTGTTGAATTACTTGATCAGTAACTTCAAAAGTATCAATAACTTCATTAGCCTCAACTAAAAGTTGACGCATTTCTGTTTCAGTTAATGTTTTCTTTCTGAATAACTTATGATCTGGAGCAATAAGTCCTCTAAAGATATCTTTAGCTAAAGCTCTTGAAATAGTGCCATTAGATTTAGAGATTGCTTCTGCTAACGCAGATGTAACTTTAACTTCTAACGCATACCTTGAAAAGTTTTTATTGAGATCTACTTCTCTTTGCTCTTCGATAATTCCACTACTATCTCTAAAACCGGCATTATCTGGAATATCTCCCTGTGCATCAGGGTCGGTATTTAATTCCCCTCTTTCATGCTTAAGTTTAATTTCCCTTAGTTTTTTTAAACGCTCTTTTAAAGAAGCTCTTGTTTGTTCAACAATGCTTTTAATTTTTTCTCTTTTCTTTCCTCTTTTTCTTTCATTGCCTAACTTCTGCACCTTATCTTTAACACCCAGTTCAGCTTCTTCTAACTTATCTAAAAGCTTAGCCGTATCTGCCTGCTCTTCAGCAATAAATTCATTGAGTTCTCTAATACCTTCTTCTCTTACTTCAGGAGGATTACTATCTTTTAATTTATTTTTAATAGCTCTTAATTTAGCTTTTCTTTTTCCTCTTCCTGATCCAATCTTTTTAAGCTCAACCCCTCTATTTTTAGCATAGGCAATGATATCTTTTAAACTAGATTTAGCATCAATAGCATCAACCTTTTCTAATTCAACTCTACCTGCAACAAGGTCATCAATTTTAGATAAACTTGCTTTTTGAGCATCTGTTAAATCAGATCTTTTTTTAACTTTATCTAAAACTTCTGCAACGCTATCAACTCCTAACATTGCTCGGAAGTTTTCAAGCATTGCTAAAGCAGTACGTTTTCCTTCGTCAGTTTTAGATAGCTTTTCAACAAGTATAGGAATGAGAGATTCAACCTCAGCTTTAGCTGCTTCAATATTATCAGCATCCACATCAATTTGCTCTAAAGCTTTTGTCTCCTTGTTACCTAAATCTTGCTCTTTTTGTTCTGTTTCTAAAATTCGTCTTTCAATTAATTCACGAACTTTCTTTCTACGTTCTACAGGATCTTTAACAGTTTTAATAATTGCTTGGTATTCAGCATCAATACCTAATTTTTCTTCTTCAGCAGCTAAATGAGCGTAGTGTTTTTCTCTAAAAGCGTCGACTTCTTCTGAAGTAAACTTATCGCCGTCTTTGTTACGAAGAGCAGCCATAAACTCATTATCTTCTAATAGTTTTGCTCTAAGACCAGTTGCCCCAAAACCGGGAAAACTATCCTTAATAGTTTTACCATCTCCAAACTCTGCCTTAGTCTCTTCTACTGCTTTGCTAAGTGCAACTTCTAAATCATGTTCAAAAATAGTATTTGATAATGAATTTGTAAACCCAAACTTAGCTCTAAGCTCATCAACGCTTTTTACGTCTCCATCAGAAAGCAAAGAAACCATAATATTCATTCTTGCTTTTTGACGAATTGATGACATAAGCATTTTAGTGCCTGCGTCTTCTCCTTTAATCCAAGCAAGGAAACCTGTTTTCTGTGAATCATAGGTGCCTTCTTTGGGATCCATAATTCTTTCCCAAAGTTCTTTTTGCTTTTTATTGTAATCAGCTTTAGATATATTATCTTCGCCTACAAGATGCATTCTATTTGCTTTATCTATTCCCATGCCTCTTTGAGCAAGGTTAATGGTTCCTCTTGTTCCATATTTTAAGACACCACCTAAGCCAAGAGAAAAAGTAGCACCCATAAGTCCAGCATTAAATGCACCATCAGTAAATCCAATATCTTCTCCTTCATTATAAAGATAAGATAATACTGATTTTCTTTCTGCATTAGAATAAGCGTGAGCAGCAGCACCGCCTACAAAACCATCAAAACTTTGACCTGCAGTCCAGATTCCTAATTTTTGGTATTTACCTAAACCGGGAATTGTATCAGTAATAAGATCTGCAATATTACCACCCATACTTAAAGAACCGGGTTTAACTCTTAATAGCAAATTAGTTGTTCTATAGATAGTATGAAGGGGACCAAATTTTTGAGCATCCTTTAAGTCATTAAGTTTTTCTATTTTCTTTTTAATATTGTTACTTTTACGTGCAATTCTGCCTAACCTATTAGCCCATCTAGCAGCAAATAATGTCCATACACCAGCACTTGCAGTACCGCCTGCATAAACAGAACCACCAAACGTAGGACCAGCTCCTAAAAGCGCAGGAATCCAAATCGCTGCTTGAGCAACTAAAGTTAATCCAGCTTCAACAGTCATTTCTGCTGCAAAGTCTGGATCTTGAACTAACATATCTAATAAAGAAGCTGCTAACCCTACTTGTACATCTTCGCTTAATGCCATTTGAGTTTGAAACTGTTGATGCTCATACAATCGTTGAGAAATAGCTTCCATTCCCTGAACAAAAGCTCCGGGTGAATCTTGATCAATATTTGCTAATGTATTATCTTTAGTAACTCCAGCATTACTAAACATCTCAGCTAAAATAGGATCTGAGCTTAAGGTAGACCATAGCCAATCATTTGTATATTCTCCACCCGGAGGAGCAGCCTCAGCTAAGATGGATTTAACTTCTTCTTTTTTAAGTTTAGCTCTTTCTGTCACATCATCCCAAACATAAACAGTACCTTTAGCACTGTCTCTTATTTGAGCAAGATGAGGATTGACTCCATATGTATTATCTAAATCTGAACGAATAGTTTCAAGCTTACCCTTGACTTCATCGCTTAAGAAAGGAGCAAGAAAAGATAAGCCTAATAAGGCTTGAGAATCTTTAACATTAGCTCTAATATTATCTATAAGACCAAGAACACCAGTTCTAGCGCCTACTTCGTTAAAATAAACAGTATCTCCGTCTGGACTAACGTATCGTACACCGCCTGTAGCCATGTTTCGCTGAGCATTTCTCAAGGCCCAATACTTATCCTCTTCACTTCCAACGTCCGTTACTGCTGCTCTTAATCCTTGTGCATTACGACCAGTAATAGATGTAATATCCATTTCCGTAGCACTGTAAAGCAACTCAGGCGTATAGCCGTTTTCTCTGGCATATGCATCAAAAACTCTTTTGCGTTCTCTTTGCTGTGTTCTTTCTTCTTGAGCTGCTTTAAGAGCATCAAAAGAAGAGCCAAACTCTACATCATAATATTCATTTAGAAGATTGTTAATTTCAATATCTTCTGGACTTTGGTTAGTTAAGTTCAATAAATTGGGATCTTGGTCTACCATGCTCAGTTCCTCACTGTTGGTTTCTTAAGTTCTGTAATAAAAACATATTATTCTTTTTTGCGATGTCTTGAGGTTTTTGACCTCTTTCAATTAATTGATTGTAGTCTCTATAGTTTAACTGCCCTCTAGGTGCTCTTTGAGATAAAGAAACATTTGAAGGAGCAGGGTGTCTTTTAAATTTTGGTCGAGATCCTTCTTCAGCAATAAATTCTACCAATTGATTATTTGGATTTGCAGTCAATGGTTCAATATTCATTTCTTTGCCATCTAATGGATTTAACCATACGTTTGATCGTTTAGTAGGTAATAAAAAAGTTCTCATAAATTAGTTCTCGTTATTAATGTTGTCGGTAAATTTTTATCCATATCGCCCGTGTCGGATTGAAGCATCTGTGGGTACTCCTTGTTTCGGAATAATAGAATTAATAGGAATATAATTACCGTTACCTTTATGTCTAGGCATGTAGAAATCATATAAAATCTGTCTGTTAATCTCAGTACTCCCAGAAGTATTAGAATTAAAAGTAGGAACAACTAATCGCAATGACTCTCTTCCATTCCTTTCTTGGAAACGAAATCTATACGAATCTTTATCAAGTAAAGATCCTATCATTAAAACTTCATCTGCTCCATAGCCTTCTGCTGCTCTTTGATTAAAATAAACTAAATGCATAACAGTCAGATTATTAACAACCCTAATTACTTCTGAAGAAACTCCAAAATCATCGTCAGGCAACCCAGCTATAAGCTCATCTATATCATCTTCAGACATAAAACCATCTGCTGAAAGATTAATTCTAAGCTCTAAAATTTCTTGTTCGCGTTGTTCTTGAAGTTCAGCTCTATGTTTTTCAACGTCAAATCCTCCGGAAATTTTAAGTGCAGAAACTAAATCTGGAGTTTGACTTAAAGTTGCACCAATGTCCGGCAAAATTTGATTAGCTCTAACTCGACTTGCATTTGAAGTAGGCGTAAATAACGCCATTCCGTCTGCAAGAACACTAATAGCTTCTTCTTCAGTGGTAACTTCAGTTAGATTTTCACCTCTTGTTTGATTAGATAAATCTAAAATATCAGAGCTAACAACATAAGGAGCATATTTAGGTTTTTCTTCACCTGTTTGTTTTTCAAACCGAGTTACATCGTCTTGATGTCTTGTTTCTAAAGCATCAAAAGTTTTACGAATATGAGCAAACTCTTCATCAGATTGATTGGGTTGTAAAATTCCAGCAGGAGAGTATCCTCCTAGATTGCGAACCATAATAGGCTGTTCCCCATCTCCTCGAATAAACACAAACGGACTATAATCTCCAAACGTAGCATCAATGGTAGCTGAGTATGCCTCTTTAATAATTTTAAGCATTTCGTCTTGCATTTCTTGATTAGCTACATCCGGGGGCTTACCTTGAATTTGTTCAAGCTCTGTTACTGCTTCTCCTATTTTTGCATTTAATTGAAGTCTAAATTCTGATCTAAAGAATTGATTGACTGGATTATCTTCTCGTAATAAACTTCCATATAAATCAGGATCAATTCCTCTTTTTTCTAATTCTTGTCTCATGCCTTCAGTAAATCCGAGACTAAACTGATCACTAAGTTTGCTGTCTCCTTTTGTAATTGCTAATACATTGCTTCTAGAGGTACTATAATCTTGTGTACTTGTTTCGCTACTAGGATCTACTAAAAAGTTAAGAGCAGCCATAAATGTAGGTCTAACTATATTTTGCATATCTGTAGCTTCTGCACTTACAATATATGCTTCTACTTGAGAAGGTGAGGTAAAGATCAAATCAGAAACAGCATCAAGAGTTGAACTTAATCCCGGCATAGCTTGAACATATCTAACACCTTCATTATGTTGAGAATTTAACCCAATATGTAAATGACCATCTTGATTCTTAATTACACTAGTACCTACATGACGATTATGTTCTATAGATAATCTAACAGCAGGTTCAAACTCTCCAAAAAATGCATATTGATCTTCCTCAGGAACTCCAGCAATATCCATTGAATGCATAGCCTGTTGAATAAAGTTTATAGCTTTTGTAGATTCAAACTTCGCATCGTTATTAGGGTTTCCATGTTCATCAAAAAATAACTCAGGATTTTTGCCTCCCTCTTCACGAAGCAATGCAACAAGATCAGAGTGAAGTCTAGATTGTTGAGCTTCTGGATCTAAAAGACGAGCAAGTGCATTTCCATGTCCGCTTGCGTCTTGAGCTTGAAGAGCTTCTCCATATTCTACTGCAAAAGAATTACCGTAAACATGAGCATCAATTCTAACTTTATATTCTTCTCTATGAGCATTTAATTGATTTTGTCTTTCTTGCTCACTAATGCCTTCTATATTTAAAATTTCTTGTTCTCTTTTTAAATATTTGTCCTTTAACCGAGCAAATTGTCTTGGATCAACAGTTGATCCTTGGGCATCTCGAATTAAACCATCCCACCAATCTGCAGTTAAATTAGGATCTCCTCTTCTCATCCCAGAAAACCAAAATGCACTATTAGTAACAGAGGTTCTTTGATCATCTTTAGATAACATTCCCGGAGTAGGATTTCCAGTTCCAGTTAACATATCTCTATATGCACTTGCACCGCCAGTATTTGTTCCAGATAAAAAACCTCTAAGAGAACGAGTTAAAGCTTGATCGTGTTTAGTCATTAAAGCTAAAATTGAAAGCTCTCTATTATTTAATACGGGAATCTCATTTACTGCTTGAAGATTTAAATTAGTTCTATTAGGTTCGCCTTCTAAAGAAGTCTGTCTCATCTGTTCTGTAAGAAATGCTTCTTCCCGTTCCATAAGGTCGTTAATAGTACTAGCAGCTTCTTCTGCTGAGTCAAATCTAAATACTTTAATATCTTGAGCTAAAGAAGAATCTAAAGTTAATCTTTCTCCTGTATCATTATTAATACCAGCATATACAAAATAAGTTCCATCTCTTTCCTCGGCTTGCCAATCATTAACAGTAGGAAAGGGAGAACCATCAGTAGTTTGACCTTGCCAGATATTAATATCAAGATTTACAGGATTTCCTTGACTATCTTTAGCTAAATATTTTCTTGGAACTAAGTTACCTTCTCCATCTAAATTAAAAAGACTATTAACAGTTTCAATTTCTTCTGAAAAGAAAGAATTCAACATAGGAGCAACATTTTGATCAAAGTATCTTTTTTGTTGAGCTGGATCATTAGGATATTTAGCATAAGCAGCTTCAAGAGTACTTTCTGCTGTCTTTAAAATAGGCACTGCTAACTTATCTTTAATTCTATCCATAATTCTGTTTCTATATGCCGTGTATTCTCTTTGAATCTTATCTCTAATTTCTAATTCATTAATAGGAATAGGACCTTCATCGAGTGAAGGCATAGGTACAGAAGTAGTTTCAATTAAACTATCTGTAACTGCTTTGTATGTACTATAGGTCGGAGAAATAGAAGCAAGCGCTGATTCAGATCCAACTCCATCCATAAACGTATCAATGTCTGGAGGCAATGCAGTAGAAAGGGCAGTTAACCTAGTAATCCTAGCATTGCGTGCAGCTTCAATTTCAAGAACAGAAGAACCCTCAATTTCAGGAATTTGGAAATCTTCAAGAGTTAAAATGTAATCTAAAGTGGTTTCAAAATTAGCAGTCCAAGGAATATTTTGTCCTGTTGTTGAATCTACAATAGGTTTTTCTGCAATAAGAGCTGCAAGAGATTGACTAATATCAGATCCGTTTTCAATGGCTCCCTTTAAAGCATTTTCTCTTGTTTCAAGCCTTCGTTGCGCAGTAACCGCAATATCATAACCTCTAACTGAATTTACAGCTTCAGTAACAAGAGGCACAAGAGCTTGACCTAAAGTTGCTTCTAAATTTTTATAGGTTTCAACATCTAAAAGACCTCTATCCTGCATTTCTGCTAAAACAGGATCAAGGATTACAGTTCTAAATGCGTGACCCGCTGCTAAGAAATCGTAACTACCGTCGTCATTTTGAGTAACACCTGTTGTAGAAAACAGGTCCCTCATTTTTTCCACGTAGCCTACCGAATTAGGAAGACCAAACCGCTCAATAAACTCTTGTCTAACTTCTCCTTCTAACTGACTTTGAGCTAATTTAAGAGATCTTGTTCTATTTGCTTGATCTATAGCATCAATAATAGGTTTAGTTTCAGGTTCTAATACTTCCCATACTTGAGATCCTTGATATCTGATAGAAAGATCATCATGTCTTCTTTGAATTTCACCTTCATTGTAAGGATTTTCTTGAACAAAAGCCTTAAACTCTTTTAATTCTTTGTCTGCAATAGCAGAAACATTGCCACCTTGAGCTTTAGCATACCCTTCTGTAAATGCTTTATGTGCTTTTGTTCTTGAGGGAATTAAACCTTTTTCAGCTACCTCAGAATAACGCTGTAAATTACGAGATGCAATATCCTGAGTACTAAATCCATCTACAATGTCTTGATTTCTTTTAGTTTCAAGATCATCTAAAACTGAATAGCCCTGATTTTCAATTGCTCTACTAAAAACATCAAATGTTCTTTGAAAGTTTTTTTCAAATGCATAGAAATGATCTAATGCAGAAGTTTTAGGAGCAACAGTAATAACAGGGACAGTCTCGACACCTTGAAATGGCGTTACAGCCGTAGGAATCTGTGCTGGCGTAAATTTATTATCTTGTCCAAAAATTAAACTCATTATTATAAATTCCTATTTATTTAATACGGGAAATACTCTGGAGGAGGGGCATAAGGATTACTACTATATCCGTGATAAGTAACAGGCGATGATGCAGGAGGTGATACGGG
>CEQA01141551.1_pt1 | contig 11481 bp, 20 predicted proteins | sample 530501 | NCBI WGS metagenome assembly CEQA01 (sample SAMEA2620227, study PRJEB7988) | marine metagenome | isolation source: saline water (ENVO:00002010), including
TAGGTTTTGCATTTCTGCTCCTTCTGTTTGGTTGATGTAATCAACTTAGCATACTTTCTTTGACTTGTCAAGTCTTAGATAAAGTATTGGCTATCTGCCAGTGATATAAACATACCACAAGGGTGTGACATTACTTATGCACTATTTCAAATTCGCCATTGTCGTACTTCTGGTCGCACCCGTTTCCACGAACACTTCCACAGAATACGAATCCTTCTTCTGTTGCTATCGCATCTAGCGATGAGCAGAAGATTCCGCAATTATCACATTTCGCTGGCATACTGATTCCTTTCGGTAGTTGTTTGTTTCAGTAATTTCACTTTACCACAGGGGTGTGACATTTATGCCACTTCCCTACTCTCTCGCCAGAAGTGAAGTCTGTCATAGACCACTTTCAGCTTTGCCCTAGCGTCACGCTCATTCATATCGGCTAACACTAGACCATGCTCGGTACAACCGTACACACTCTCGCCCCTATAGGCGATTAGGCTACTGTTGCGGAGGTAATACATTGTCCACCCAAGTCGTTGCTCCATGACCGCTCTAGCGTGGTTAGGAACGATGCCAGTGTCTATGAGACGACCCATGACTTCTTGTGTGGCTAACGCTCGCCCTGCAGTTGATAGTATCTGCAAGACAGGGAGCATTAGGTCATGGTCCCTTAGGTAGTCATCGTTACCAGTACGCTTCTCGTATCGTGAGAACTTGAAGTCGTCAGCATTGAACTCGTAAGGACCATCGTGTAGTTGGACATCAGCATCATAGTTGTCTGCTGGTACTAGGTCGTTGCCATAGAGGTCGTGGTAGACCACATAGTCATGGCTATCTTCAAGTATCACTGACTTACGAATCGTCGTTTCGATTTGTATGCCACCGTCTACGCTGAAGCATGATGGGCATTCGTCTCCTTCAGACCACGCTGTAGGTAAGTCTAAGAAACATGATTTGCATCTATAGGTTGTCATAAATTCTCCTTCGTTGAGTTGATTTAAAGACCATACCACATGGGTGTGACATTGTCAAGTCTTGTTTGGGGGATTCTGTTGCCACGTTCCCCCGAACGCCGAGTCTTACTCATGTGGTTGCTTTGGTTAGATGTATAAAGCGTGGAACTTCATCACCACAGCGGTGAACCCTGACCTGATGTGGTCTTCTTGGATTCGTATTGCGGTTTTAAGATTTAGTTCAATAGTGAACGTTTGTTCACCATCGCCCTTATCAACCAAGACAACATATGTGTTGTTGTCTCCCATCGTTCAATCTCACCTCCTTTAGGTCTCGTTGTAATGGGTGGAGGATTCTGTTGCCACGCTCCTCCGAGCGCCGAGTCCGACTCACTTAACGATGAAGTTACACCAGACCGTCTAGCCACGCCTGTGCCTCCTCGTGCGTCTCAAACCCCATAAGGATTTCCGACGCCTCTGGATTCAGAGTGTGGAATGACGATGGCTCGGAACTATCCGGTCCCCAAATTCTTAGGAACCGTGCCGAGTAACCTATCGTACCCTTGCTCAATTTTCACCTCCTTTAGGTTGTCGTTGTAAAACCCTATAGGCCACCAAGTGACGAAATGCGGACATCAAATTAAAAATAATTTTTCCGAACACATGTTCGCCCCTATCGGTCCTATCGGTTTTCTCACTCACAACACCCTATAGGCCAACAGCCCCGCAAAAGCGGACATAAAAATAAAAGAAATTTGAACAGTCCCGGTCAAAAATATATATATCGGGGCTTGTTAGGCTTACTTAACAGAAAATGTTAAGCGACCTGCGGGGCTTCAAACAAAAAAAATAAAAAAAAATAAAGTCCCGTATAAAGACAAAAAAAGACCACCCCGTAGGGTGGGGTGGTACTTTAGTTTCCTGATGTGATTGCCCAGAGAACAAACCCTAGCCAACTTATCAAGCATAATGGACCAATTAGTTCCATATTTGTTATTTTCCCTTTCTGTAGGTTGCTATTAACCATAGCACACCCCTGTGACATTGTCAAGTTTTGTTTGAATTGACAATGTCACACCTATGTGCTAAAGTGCTACTAGCAACCAACCATAAGGGGGTGAGAAAGTGGACAATCCATTTCACGGCGATACCATGCCATCGGTAGAAGATGTGTGTGAGTATCTGAACGAAATACACGGTCTCTGGGGAACAGAGGACGAGATTTTCGCTGATACTGATGATTTCTTAGACTATCTCTAAGATTTCTGTCAGACAAATAAAGTGCCTACCCTGTAAAGGGGTAGGCATTTTCATGTCTTTTTCACAGCCCCGCATATTGTTTTTCATCATTTTTCCATTATAACACAACAGTCCCGAAAAAGCAAACAAAAACAAAAAAAGTCCCGAAAGTTTTTAAAAGCTACGGGGCTTCTGTCTTCTTCCCGTTCAAAACACCGGGGCTTTTGCAAAAAAGTCAAAAAAATAACCCCTTTGTTAGAGGGGGTATCTTTCTTTTCTTCAGTTTTGTTCTTCAACACTCAATGGTGTCCCTATGGCGTCCCTGCGTTACCAGTTACCCTTCCGACACGCTTTGCGTGAGGCTTCTTTGCGCCTGTCAGTAAAGACTGACGCTCTTTGCCTACGCCCTTCACGCATCGCTTGGACTTTCTCGTCCCTTTGTGCTTTGCGTAAAGCCTTTGACGAATCAAAGTCTACGTTGATTGTTATTTTGGTTTTGTTCTTGCTCATGTATGTAACTATAGCACACAACTGTGACCCTGTCAAGTCTTATCTAAGATTATTACCACTTTCTCCAACTCTGACCCCATCTAGGAGACGTAGAGCGTAGGTAAAGTGCCAATTCAGGGTACTTTTTCTCAATAGCGCTTGGTAGGTAAACATGGACCATCAGGTCTAGTGACCTAATGAAACGACATGGCGAACCGAACCAAAACCTACTACAAGGTTTCATTTCGTTCTTAATGTATGCATGTATTCTCCTATGGTCTATGCCCCAGAAGTCTATACCGACCCTGTCTGCGACCATTCGTAAGCCTATTGCGTAGTTGTTCATGTCACCACTATAACACAGATAAGATTATCTGTCAAGTCGTTATTGTAAAACGACTCCTTGATACGCAAGTTTGTTACCATCTTCATCAAAGACTTCTACGTTTTCTTCTTCCCACCAAAGGTCAGGGTGAACGTCTATGTCCTCACAATAGTCTAACGCTTCTTGTAAAGTGTCAGCATGGTCAGACAAGTCTATCTCTACTGTCTGTTTCCTAGTTATTGTCGCTGTTAAGTTCATTTTCCTTCGCTTTCTTAGCCCTAATGCGTGCTAAAGCCTCTTGTTTGTCAGCCTCTAGTTCAGCCCATTGCCGTGCTAGTTGCTCATCTGTTCCATAACTAAACATTACATGCCTCCATGTATAATTGCGCCACCCATGTAGGCGACTGTGAATACAACTGCGAACAGTATCGCAGAAACGAATAGCCTTCTGTTACGATACGGAGAATCCCACATACCATTCCTCCTGTGGTTTCAACTGGTCGTAAAACTGTTCTATAGCCTCCAGTGAGCCACACTCACTACAAACGCCTGTGACGTTGTCTGTGCGACTCAAAGCAGGGAACCCCTCAAAGGCTAGTCCGCATCGTGGACATCTCATTACAAGTCCTCCATGAAGTCTAGCGCCAGTGGGTGTACGTCTAGCGTTTCCGCATCAGCCATGAGTAGTGACGCTAAGTCCATAGCATCTTCTTTATCCGTACTCATAGAGCCAAGCAGAGTCGCTGATGCTGACATGTACATGGCAGTAGCCATTGCACGAAAGTCGTCATCGTCTAAGGTTATACCTTCTTCTGATGCAGACTCTAGCATAGTATCAGCAATTTCGTTAATGTATGTGATGCCGGAGCGCATTAGGAGCGCCCTGTCCTCTAGTGAAAGGAACTCTGCATCTTCTCTTGTAATTGGTTCTGACATTTTGTCTCCTCTTGTTGTTAGAAACCACTATAGCACAGATAAGGTTATCTGTCAAGTTATACTTCTTGATAGACCTTTTCTATTTGCTTGTACCATTCAGTAGTCTTAGCCTCTATCAGTTCGTAGTAGTTTTCTCCGTCATAGAAGGACTCTTGCTCATCGTCTGACATGTCCTCGCTTGGTTGAGGCAGGTCGTCTGACATGGAGTAGACAACATCACTCTCGTGGTAAGAGTCTATTCCGTGAAAGCACATACCGTGTTCTTCATAGTAGATAGTGAACTTTAGGGTAGGGAACATCTCTGATACTGACAGCCAGAAGTCCTCCTGTAGTGGACCCCACGCTGTTTCGTACTCAAAGAACCTAGTACCAATTCCAGTTTCTTCGTCTATGTTTTCGCCACCGTTCCAACGCATGTCACAAGAACCCCATTTGGTTCCCCACATGCTATTCGCCCAGTGATACCAGTCAGAGTAGCCAGTCTCCGCTTTCGCTTTCTCTGCTTGCGCTACGAGGTCGTTATGTTCTTTCTTACGTTCCTCGTATTTCTCTGGAGTCCAAAACTCGTTAGATTCATCTTCAACAAGTTCCATGTACTGACCATCTGCGTCAAACTCTCCTGTAGGTACTGGTGAGCGTGTGCCTCGTAAAACTTCAGGCATAGGCATTAGATTGTCAGTAAGGTCAAAAATTACTTGCTTCTTACCGTTCTCATCTTCTTCTACCCCTGACTGTATGCGCTCAAAGAATGATTGCACGTCGTCTTTAGGTCCGCTTACTTCTAAATAGTTTTCACACCAATTTGGCATATTTGTCTCCTTTTGTTAGTGCCAGTATAGCACAGATTGTTTACTTTGTCAAACCTTATCTGGATTGTAATGTTCTTGTGGTACGCTCATCTTGATAGACTCCGCTACACAAACCCTACCTAAATCTTCCACACCGCTCATGTGGACTCCGTAGGTGAAGGCACGCTCCTTAGCGTCATCAGCGTTATCCGCTAAGACTCTAACCTTATAGCGCTCCATTCTGGATACCGTTATGTCGTAGTATTTACCGCTCATTATATGAGCCTCGTTAATACGTCAATAGTGTCCTCAATGTTTAGTTGTTCAAAATCTTCCCAGCCAGACACGACGTATGACGCATCTGTACAAAACCTACGCAGTTCTGTCAGTTCTTCTGACCAGTCGTCTCCGTACTGTTCGTTTTCTTCTAGGAAGTTTATCACCTTACCTAAGACTCCCCCGAAGGCATAGCCTTCAGGTGGAGTATGGTCAGGTGGAGTGATTGTGTACCCTTCAGGTGCTTTCACTATGCTTCCACCTTTTCGCCTCGCCATATAACATGGGCTCGTGTTTGAATATCCCACTTGCTTGTGAGTTCAAAGTTCTTCTTAACAAAGTTTCCAAACTTTCCGAAAGAGAAACCAGTTACTATGAACATTGCTAGAAGGTCACCGAACGAAATATCTTCGTCAGTGTTGTATGTGTAGATAAACTCTCCCCACATAATGTTTACTTCAACTTTACCAGTAATTGCACTCTGGTGAAGTGTTATGTTCTTTATGCGTGAAGTAGTATTGTCTCCACTATGGATTGAGATGTAGCGACCATCATCAGAGAGTGTGACAGATATGTTTCCGTCATACCCTTCTCTTTTGAAAGTACCACTTTGAAAGTCATCAAATAATTTCATTATTGCTCCTCGTTGTTGTTAAATAACACCATAGCACACTTTGCTATGCTTGTCAAGTCTTATCTAAGTTTTCCTTCCGACTTGATAAATACCACTATAGCACATGGGTGTGACATTACAGAACTCTGGTCGTTCCTCGTCTTGCTTTAACGAACTCGTCAGCAAGCACTGTCACCTGTTCGTTAAGCGACCCCACATAAAGTTTAACGTAGTTATCATCGTAGCACTCTATGACGAAACCATCGTCACGCTTCGTACCAGACTTACGCTTTAATTGAACAGTTACATTAGTTCCTGCTTTAAGGATACGTTGTCCTTCACGCCTAATCTCTGGCACGACTACTCTATCTTTAGGATTAGTGTGCCCTTTAGCGTTAGCGCATAAACGAGCAAGATGCTCTATTGCTTCCTCTGTAGTAGCCCAGCGCTTCGCTCCACCACGCTTCTCCATTGGACCCCAGTTTGGGTCGTGGGCGCATGATTGTCCTTCGCAATGACCAAATGTTATCTTGTATCTAACTTTACCTGCTTTGATGTCCTCCGCTAAGGAGCAGTGACCACAGCAATGGTTTTTGTTGGGTTTCTTAGTTTTCTTCATGTTTACGATAGTAGCACACTTTCTTTACCCTGTCAAGTCTTACCTAATCTTTGCCAGCCTACAATCGCGATTGTGCGCCCGACTTGACAATGTCACACCCCTATGCTATAGTGGGTTTCAACAAGGAGAAGAAATAATGGTACTAGCAAACCACATAAGTTACATCGTGTTAGATGAACAAGATGACGACTTTTTTTATCTTGCAGACTCACTTGCAGAAGTTGAGGAGCAAGTAAGATGGCTCCGAGCCACCGACCAAGAACCCATCGTTTACGAAGTAGGTTCTCCAGTCACAATCTAAGGACACTCCCTAAGCAAGGAGTAAAACTGCTTAAAAAAAGAGAGGGAGAGTGAAGTCCCGCTTATTTTAAGTCTAATAGTCCCGGAGCTGAAAAAAATATCGGGGCTTAAGCGTTTCGTTAATGCGGGGCTATAAAAAAAGACATAGGAATGTGCGCAAGAACACTCAATGGTGTCCCTACGCACACTCTCTAAAGGAAGGAGAGGGAATATCTAGCGTGGGCTTTGGCTTCGCGTAAGACATAGGTACGCTAGGCTCTCGTCCGACTGCCGTAGGTTATTGTAACCCTTTACCGTCCGGCATCTTATGTGCTTTCTTTGGTCCCCTTCCTATGGGCAATAACTCCCATAGCACCTTTTAGTAGGTGCATACTTTTTATATGTCTGTGGTGGAGTCCGGTATTCCAACCCTCTCCCTTACCGTCTGCATTATTAACTCGTATTCCAAATATGGACCAGAGTTAGTGGCACTGACCACGAAAAGCACTATAGCACACAGTGTAACTCTTGTCAAGTCAAAGAATGACTTGACAGCAAACTTTATCTGTGCTACAGTGATGGGACACTAAAAGAAGGAGCAGAAATGCCAAAAGGAAAACTAATAGGTCACTGTCCAGTGGACAGCGGACAAATAATGTTAATTGACCCATGCTATGTATTAGCGGACAATAACACCGACGACAAAAACCTTAACCAACTTTATCTTGACATTTGTGATGTTACGATAGAACAAGGCGCAGGCGAAATTGAACTCGGAGTTGCTACTAGCACATATATCGGAGATGGTAACTATCCAGTCTACGCAGACATGGAAGGTAAGCGAGTTAAAAGCGTTACCATAGTATTTGACTAATGGGATATATTACACCTTACCTTTGCGACCACTGTGGCATAGCCAATGTGGACCCAGAGACAGCAATCTATGTAGATGATGGAACAAGTAAGATATGTGTTCCATGCTACCGAGTGCATGAAAAGACATACCCTCACCAAAGAGGCGTATCGTACCACTAAAAGAAATCTTAAATAAAACTTGACAAGCAACCAAATCTATGCTAAGGTTTGGTTAGTGGGAAAAACCCCACCTTAACAATTAGGAGCAAACAACAATGCCAATGTATGATTCATCGGATAAAGTAGAAGCAGGAACCAGCGTCATAGACTCTGCGTTAGATGCTGATGCCTTATTTGTGCCAGAACAAGCGCCTCTGACATTACCTGACGGTACAGTTCCAGAGTCCAAAGGTGAAGCACAATTTAGGACCATCTACAGAACTAAAGCAGACGGTTCTCAAGTTCTACTGAATCCAGCAGTATCACAAACGTATCATGCAGACTCATATAAAGTTCTGTATGAAACGGCTGACGCTATGTTCCCTAATTCTTGCGTAGACTTCAAACTACTCGGCAACGGCGAGAAAGTAATGTTTACCCAAGAACTTGGTGAGTCAAAAGACTTAGGTGGAGGAGATACTGTGACAAGTCATCTCATGTACACTGGGTCACTTGACAGCACATGGGCGACAGCGGTATATGGTTTCGCTTTCAGACCATTCTGTTCTAACCAAATCCCTATGGGTTTGTTACAACTAAGTCAAAAGCGAACTAAGAACCACGATGCTATGCTATTTAGCAAAGCGTTGGTTCTAGCACAAGCGTCGTCAGTATTTGACACGTTTACATCTAACGCTACTTACATGAGAGGGATAACTTTCAACCAAGTAACGTACCGACGTATCCGTGACCAAATCTTACCTACGCTTGACGAAGATGCAAGTGGTAAAGCGGTTTCTTTCGCTGATAAACGAATTGAAGCCATTGACTACTTCTATCAAGAGGAAGCGGATAGAGTCGGCGAAAACGCTTGGGCGCTATATAACGCATTCCAATCCTATGAGTTCCATACTGCTACAAAAGCAAAAGCGGAAAAGCAAATTGACGTTCTCCGTAAGCCGGAGAGAAATCAATCACTTACCGAATCCTTCAAGGAAATAGCATTAGCAGGAGGGCTAGTATAGGAATGTCACACCCCTATGATATAGTGGGTCTTGTTGGTGGGGCAGAAAAGCTTTCTGCTCCACCAGCAAATAATTCAGATAAAGACTTGACAAGCAAACGAAAGTATGCTAAAGTGAGTTTAACAAGTTGAGCAAGTCGCTTAACTAAAGCAACTAAACAAGAGGAGTTTAGATGAGTACCGAAAGCAACTGTTGGGATACATTCAACAGCATTTTAGAAGCCGGAATAGACAGGGTGATTCTTTTTGGACCTCCTGGAACTGGCAAAACATATACGGCGATGCACGCCTACCAACCTGAAGGTGGCAAAGCATACCGACTAACCTGCACGGACGACATGACTAACATGGACGTTACTGGTGGGTTCCTACCTTCCGCAGATGGGGGTTTCTCCTATGTAGAAGGTTCCGCTATTAAAGCATGGGCAGGACATAGACTTGTCATTGACGAAATTGACAAGGCTGGTGGTGACGTATTCGCTACCCTGCTTAACATGACTGACTCTGATGGGTCTGCTACATGGGAACACCCTATCACTGGTGAAGTTCATACTCCCCAACAGGGTTTCAAAGTCATAATGACTACTAACGTAGAACATGTTGAGGAACTACCTACTGCACTAGTAGACAGGTTCCCAGTGCGACTACGCATTGACCGTCCACACCCAGAAGCACTAGAGACGCTTCCTCCACACTGGAGAGACTATGCATCTCGTATGGCTGACGCTGGTAGTGAGCGCATGTCATTGCGACTGTTTCAATCCCTTAACCAACTCTCTCGTAAAATCGGAGAGCAGGAAGCCTCTAAGGTGATTCTTGGTGAGAGGGCAAACGCCTTCTTGGAAGCAATCAAAATAGATACCTTCCGAACGGAATAGTTCAAAACACGGAGGAAGTGGTTATCCCTCCGTACCGCTAAGGGGAGGGTAGAGTGGTTGCCTACCCTCCCCTATTTCTTAGGTAAGACTTGACAAGCAACCAAATATATGCTATATTCGTATTACTGAACAAGAGGAGAAAAAATGTCAGTAGAACAACAGATAAAAGAAACAACAATTAGAAACAGACCTATGCCAGAAGTATTCCGGCGTAACGACATCAGAAATTCTGGTGGTTGGGACGTAGGGCATGCTCCAGCAGTAAGAGGGGAACCATTCATTACCGTATCTGGTCGTGTTATGCGAGTACCCCTAGACGATTCTGAATTGTCACAAGCGATTAGGGCGCATGAGCAAATCCACGTTAAGATTAGCCCACAAGACCTTACACCATACATTACGGAACTTACTCCAGAGCAGGCTATTCGCTCGGCAGAAGAAGCCAGAGTAAACTTCATCGCTAATGAACTAGGCTTCCCTATGAAGTCTATGGTCACTGGTGGAGACAAGCATGACGGTAAGATTATCGCTCAAGCAGAGGACTGGGCATCAGCAGTATACGCTGTCGGTGCTTCCTGCTTCACTGGTGGGCTTACTCCACTAATCTCTGGAGTACGAAGCGTTAATCCTGACTGGGCATCAGCGCTCCGTGACCTCGCTAAAGAAGTCAAAAAGTTTATGAAGTCACAAGTGCGTGAAATTAAAAAGCGCAAGTGGGGAGTAAACTCAACACCTACACAAGACGCATTAGCAGTCATGGGTAGCACGGCGCTAAACGAATACTACGATGGAAACAACTATGTTCAGTTGGAAACCATCGTGGGTATGAATCACACCATCGCACTCGCTATGCTACTCCAAGCAGTAGCAGAGATGCCTCCTCCTACTGGCTACAATGAACAAGAAGATTCTGACGAAGCCGGAGAAGGCGAAGAAGGCGAAGGCGAAGAAGTTGAGGGTCAAGGCGAACTCGCTGGTGGAGCATCAGACGAGAACGGTGACGGAGCAGAACAGGGTGAGAACTCTGGTGAAGCCATGAAGGGTGATGGCAAAGCAGAAGGTGACCCATCAGACCTAGAAGATGAGACACAAGAAGTGGATAGAGCAGGTATCCAACAGACTGCAAAGAACATCTTGCGAGATAAGGTTCACGAACACGGTGGACAAGCAAAATGGCAACCAGTCAAAATTGGACCTACTACTCGCTCACTTACCGTACAGGGTGCTATAGGCAAGCGTAGAGTTCCTGCCAACATGGGCAAGAACCCACGACGCATGCACAGGTTCCTTACGGACCCAGATAAAAGAATCTTTGACAAGTACGTCAAAGCATCTGGTGGAGTTGTCATCATTGACATGTCTGGTTCTATGAGTCTCTCAAAAGAACAGGTAAAAGATATGATGCTAGCCAGCAAGGGCTGTCTCATAATCGGATACTCTGGTGGAAGCCATGAGAACCCTAATACTTGGATACTCGGAGACAAGGGTAAAATCGTAGACGATATTCCAAGAGTAAACGGTGGAAACTTGTGTGACCTATCAGTAGCAGAATACGCTATTGAGAAGCGCCAGAACGCTAAAGCACCAGTCATCTGGATAACAGACGGCATGTGCTACAAGGAAGGCTATCACGGTCAAGGGTGGTCGGACGAACTAGAATGTGCCAAGTTCGCCCTCAAGCACAAGATACACATGGAGTATGAACCAGAGGGTGCTATTGAGTACCTTAGGGGACTCCAGCGAGGCGATAAGCCTAATCCACGAATACTGGAGCGATGGAGAGAGATGTTCACACTCCATCTCGCCAGATAGGAACGAGTTAGTGGCAGGAAGTGATCTCCTCTCACTCCTGCCACTACTCACATTCCCCAATAACGGACTTGACCGCTATTCATATTATACGGTAGAATAAAGGAAGGAGGGTAGCAAATCTTGTCTGAAATAAACTTGTTCGGAGATGTGGAACCACATTTAAACGGTGTGACTGCGTCAGAGATAGAAGAATTGTTTAACTACTGGATAGAAGTGTTTGAGAAGAACGGAAACACTATCTTAGA
>CEQA01033309.1_pt1 | contig 11453 bp, 7 predicted proteins | sample 530501 | NCBI WGS metagenome assembly CEQA01 (sample SAMEA2620227, study PRJEB7988) | marine metagenome | isolation source: saline water (ENVO:00002010), including
TGCGTCAGGAACGTCTGGAGAAAACAATCACACGTTTAATTTAGAGAAAAACATGTGTGCAATAGACATGAGAAAAAAGGGTACGTACGTAGCCGTTTTGGTTGTAAGGCCATACAAAGTAGACGACAACGTATGGGTTGGACTGGAAACGAATAATGAAGGAATGGCTGAAGTCTTCCCCTTCAAAGATGACTCTACACCAGAGTGTGGTTTTTTTAATATGAACGTTCAAACATTTAGGCGGTAAGCATGGCTTCAAACATGAACGCGGAAAAGATACCGTCTGATGAAAAATTCATTAAAGCGAGCCACATAAACAACCTCGTAGAACAAATCGAGCAATTTGTTAACGCTGGGATAAGCGATAGCAGTATGGCAGATCCAGCGGATCACGAAAACGTGCCCATGCCTACGGATGCTAGCTGGCTCGGCGCGAGAGACGACGTGGCCCCAGACTATACTGGTGACGGCACCCCAATGGGTCACTTTTCAGACGGACATACGACCGATGGCTATATTGATAAAAAGCACATATTTAAGCCTGAATTCTATGGGTCGCCAGCGCCGAGGATGGAGGCCGTAAGCGGACAAATTCATCACAGAGCTACAGGCGCAAGCGAAAAAGATACGGTCATATTTAGTTCATCCACTACCGGTGGAGCATGGGAGGCTATTCCTGGCGCGGCTGCAAGAATAAAGATTAGAGATCAAGCATACGTTTATATTACTGCATCATTTTTTTGTTTTGAGCTTGGTGGAGTTTCGTTTCCAAAAGCAATTACAGGTGACAGTGATTTTGATGTATATCTAGGTGATCAAAGTCCTTTTGGTGGTCAAAACAGACTGGCGGGGACCGTTGCGCTTGCCCTTCATGGTAAAAATGGAATCACAAGAGACGTTTTTGGGTCAACATATAGATACATTTACACCTCTTTGTTTTCCCCCAGGGCTACTGAATTCGGAGTTACGGGTGAAAGCAATTTTGTTAACAATGGAAGACTTCTGTTCCACATGCTTGGAAGACACCAGCACAGCATCGTAAAAAGAGTTTTTCTAAGGCCTGGAATTTACGACATTGGTCTTGCGTTCAAGGCACACCAAAACCCAGGAGTTCTTAGTAGTCATTGCGACCTTAGGAGTGATGAAAGGATGGGTTGGGGACAAGTAAGGCAGGCAAAAAACATATTTTTCAGGGCAAAAAACCTAAACATAGACGTTGTTTACAATGGCAGAAGGAATATAGAAAATCTTGGCATGGAAGAGTGGCGGTACGCGAATGAATATGATGGTCAGGCAATTTAATAATGGCCATTCCGTACGAAGAGAGAGGATGGGATCCTTCAGCAGAGGGCTGGAATAGAGCAAAGCCAAAGCCCAAGCCTACCGTCAATTCGGATGATGTTGATCTTGCTGCTTCAATGGAAACGGCTCAGCCAATCCAAACACCAATATCAACACTTGATGAGCGAATTGCGTCCGAAATAGTAAACCCAACTGAGCAAAAGATAAAAGGCGTCGGAATCGGTCTGACACGGTCTAGCAAGTGGTCTCAACATTTTGATAAAGCTGAAAAACAAAACAATCTTCCAAAGGGCTCTTTACTGTCAATCGCGGCGATTGAGTCAATGGGTGACCCAATGGCAGGAAGCAGTGCCGGGGCAAGGGGCCTCATGCAGTTTATGCCAAGCATCGCCAGATCGATGGACATGCGAGTTGATGATCAAATTGATGAGCGCACCGATCCAGTAAAGTCTATTTACGCTGCTGGAAAATTTTTTGGCGATCTAGTTAAGAAATCAGACGGGAACATCAATGAGGCGTTGATGAAGTACAATTGGGGCTGGGGTAACGTTTCAAAGTGGAAGTCTAACCCAGAAAGCACCATGCCGATGGAGACGCGCCAGTACCTTGGCCGGTGGAGTGCGGCCATGAAACTACAGGAAGAATCAGCTAAGGGCCAAAGTTCACCCGCACGTTAGTGGCTAAAATCAGATAAGATACAAACATTACCGAGAGCAGTTATGAGCAACAACGTTTATGAGGACACAGTAGACAAAGAGCTAGCGGCTGCGGCAAAAGCTGGCCGAGAGCAAGGCAGGCTTGAGGGTAGGCGAACAGAGCGGCAGAGAGGCTCGACGGTTGGAACTGTCGGTGGCGCACTTGGGGGTGCAGCGGCTGGTGCTGCGATTGGAAGCGTTGTTCCTGGCCTTGGAACCGCCGTTGGTGCGGTCATTGGCGCTAGTCTTGGGTCTGGCTTGGGTGGCGCTATCGGTGGTTTTTTTGGAATGGGTGACGATGCAAAGAAAAAAGCTAGGCAGAGAGCAAGGCAGGCTAGACGGGCGGCAGATAAGAGGCAGCAGAAGAGGCATGAAAACTTCATCGCAGCCAACGAGGCGGCAGATGCAAAAGGTAGAACTGCTCAAGCTAAAGCTGACAATCGCGCTGAAGCATATGCAAGAAGGCGAGTAGTGAAAAGTGGGGCTGAGCAAATTCAAGAAGTAGCCCCACAGCCAAACACTGTAATCGCTGGAACTAGGTTTGATTCCTGGGAAAGGTCTAAAGGGGTATAAGGGAGGTATTTGTGAGCCAAGAAGACGATGCAACCAAAATTGGACAACTTACAGCAGAAGAGCTTGGTCTTGCTACTCCGTATGGTATGGAGAGGCCCTATTATGGTCGATACGCAAGAAACCAACCCGGCGTCCCGTATCCGCCCGGTGCGTACTATGGCATGACCCAAAAGGCCCCTCGAGACAGGGATATAGCGATTGTTGGTGGGCTTGGTTTGCTTGGTGCTGGGATTCAGCGGTATTTGCAGTCAAAGGAAGCTGATACTGCTGGAGTCAAGTACGCGAGAGATCAGATTGCAAGAATTGATGCAGAGCTTGAGGCACCAGTTGAGAAAGTTTCCGCCGACGAGAAACAAGCCATGATTGACTCAGCTACAGCGCCAGTCAGAACGGAAATTGAAGAGTCTAAGTCAAACATTGAGTCTTATCTCGCATCGGCAGGGAGGACAGCGAACGTAGAGGATCTTGCTGCAACCAGAGACATCGGCACTCGAGCATTGGCTGATGCGCCACTCAAGGTTCAAGAGCTTGTTACCGACAAAAACCTTAGGCTTCGTCAAGCTAAAGAAGCCAAGGACGCAAGGCTTAGAGCAGAGAGAGGCGTGTACACTGGAGAACTTGATAGAGTTCAAGTTCAACAATTGAAGTACGACCAGGCTCTTGTGGGCGACATTGTAAAAGTCGGTTTGACTGCGATGGCCAGCAAAGTCGCACAAGACCAACAGCCCGCTGTTGACAGACTCATTCAAAAGGGCGCATCGGGCGAGGACATTAGAAAGCTTCACAAGAAAGCAATTGCCGCTGGTTTCCCCCCAGGATCACGCGCGTACGACACGTACATGATGACGCACTATGAGGGCGTTGGTGGTCGCACTGACAAGCAAACGAAGGCCCAGAAAAAAGCCACCGGAGTTCCCGCTGAAGGAGATACGGTGACGCCCACTCCTGGGATTCGTGAGCTAAGGGCTGCGGAGGCCACAGTTCGGGCCCAGCAGGCTGGACTGAAGCAGCCAGCCCCTGTAACGGATCCTAATGATCCACGGCTTTTTGTGAGTGGCGACTCAGAAAGAGCGGCAAACAACCCCGCTCCGACACAGAGTGTGGACTTTACGGACACAAGCACTGAGATTGGAAAGTTGATCGCAAATGTTACCGGCAAGGGATATCAACCAACCAACACAGGCTTGCCAATAGTACTTTCGGAAAACAACCCTGGCGATCTGAACAAAAAGGTTGGAATGTTTGAAGCCAACTACAACTTCTACACAACTCCCCCTGGAACACCCAAAGAAAAACAGAGATTTGTTGCTATTCTAAAGGGTCAGTCATACCCCGGCATGTTTCCCGGCCTCATTCCGTATGGCTCGGCATGGACGACCCCATAACAATGGAAAATCCATACACAATGGACGAAGACCAATTTGAGTTCTTCACTGAGGCTGTTGAAACGGCCTTGGAGGTTGTGGGTATACCGGACGGGGTAATAACCAGCGAATCGATTGAGCCGGGTAGCATATCGCCAGAACACTGCGACCTTGGCGCAAACTGGGATTTTAGTGGTGATGTGTCGTCACCAAGCATTTCTAGAGCGGCCAGAAAGTCGTCGGCTGCAATACAAAGAGCGGCAGAAAAACAAAAGCTAAAAACAGCAACTACTTTTAATAACTACAATCTGACTAATGAGTCAGTTTTGTTTGTAAATGCACAAAAGAAAGTAGTGGTCGTAACCCTTCCGCACGCATCAAAAAACAGCAACAGAGTGTTTTACGTAAAGCGTGTCGATGATAACGCGCAAAGTAGTTGTGTACTTGTTACTTTAAAGGGCGATAAGATAGACCTCGTTACGTCAATCTCGATCCCTGAACGTGGATGCATTACATGCATTTCGTCTGGCGAGGGCTGGTACGTACTTTCAAACTACTCGTAGGAGAAAAGATGTTTTCACTTGGGCGCGGCGGGGTCAGAGACCCTCGAGTAGAGGGCTACAACACATTTGCTGGCGCGGCTATAGCTTCGTTTATGAAGCTCCGCACCGACATGAACCTTGCGATTTGGAAGATGCGGCTACAGCTTGCTGATCCGTCCAATCTTATCCAGCTTGAAATGGACATCGAGGAGCGAATCGACAACAAGTACAAGCTATTGGCTGAGCTTCAAGGCAAGAACCAAGTCGAAAAGTTTAAGATGGTCAAAAGTCTTCGCGACAACAATGCAAAAATTTATGCGGCCAACTTGAAGTTTATGGAAGGGCTAACGAACCAGCAGTCAAAGGTTCTCCATGACGCTGTCATGGTGTCTAGAGAATACGCAAAAAGAAGCGCTGACACAGAATCAAAGGTGTTTATTGACGGAAAGCTAAACACTCTTTCAAAGGGTACAGGCCTAATCCCACAGTACCTCAGAGCGGCACAAGCCCAGAGAGAAGGCAATGCTAGCGTTGAAGAGGTGCGGGGCATCCTTACGCAAATTAATGCTCAATTCGCAAGCGGCCTTGGCGCTGCGCTAGCAAAAGACAGGGTTACCGCATCTAGAACTCCTGATGGTCAGACTGGCGAAATAGCCATGGAGCGAGCGTGGCTTTACGCTGCAACTGAGCCAGAGGCTAGATTACAAAAACTTAAAGAAGGCTTTATCAAAGCTAAAGAACCCGCGAGAGCGCGTGACGTTGACAACATCATTGCCAACCTTAGGGATACAGCAAACAGGCTAAGATACCCAGGCACAGATTTAGATATTGTTGCAGAGCACCATAGGGTTGCGAAAGATAGAGACGATGCGCTATCCGCGCAGTCAGGTCTGTTTAGAAATGCGCTGGGTATAATGGAGCAAGGCGGCAGAGTCCTTAGTCCCGAGCAGATCAAATTAGAAGTAAATAAAGCTTTAGATATTAGCCCAACGTTGGACATTATTAAGGGCTCTATCCCTCGCTTGGAGAGTCGCCTTAAGGATGTAACAACGGATAGAGTCGCGAGACAAATGGAGCGCGATAGACTTTTGACTGGAATGGGCGGCGTAAACCTTGCTTTTGATCCGTTCTCCCGCAGACCATCAAGGGTTGGAGATCGAATGGAAGCCCTGTATCGTGTAGGCGAGGCTGAGCAAGGGCTGAGAGACATTGCAGGCGTTGGTGAAATGACATTTCCCCCAGGTCGTGGTGGAAACTTTTCTGACTTTCTGAAGACCAGGATTGCGGATTATCAAGACAGGATGGATTCTGCCGGTGGAGACAAGGAATCTGCTGACTTTTCCGGTCTTGGGGACATCATGGATCAGGTGTCGAAAGCATTTAAGTCATTCGGTGGAAATTTGGCAGAGTCAGACACATCGTTTGAAGCTGCAAGACAGGGCCTTCGACCGGGTATTGTAAGCTCTATTGGAGAAGTCATTGGTCAGTATGATGACATTTCAAAAAACCCTGAATACAGGGACAGGGCTGCTGCAATGGCGTTGGACATCATTGGCCAAGGAAACGCGCCTGTTTCTAAAAACTATTTGCAAATGCAAAGGTTTGGCACATCAGAAGAAAAGAAGGCCGCTGCGTACAACGAACGCTTTATCCCTCTAAAAACCAACATTGCCATGGTTTTGAATCCAAAGATTGAGTCCATGAGGGCATCAAGAGAAAACGATGATACGGCAGGTATGGTCGGATCAATTCAAGACATTTACAATACAGTGGAGCGCATGCCAGATGACTTGCTGGGAAGCGCTGGTGTAAACATTAGGGCTGCGATTGAAGATAATCCAGTGTCAGAAGACTATATCGGCGCAGAGCCTTCAATTTATAGAGTAGCTAAGTTGATTGATGATCAGTTTGTATCTTTGAACAACCAAATTGTTCAAGAGAACGAAGAGGCTGAAAGCATATTTGAGCAAACGTTCGGAGAACAGCAAGATGAGTAATGGATCGAACCGAGGCTGGGACGCAAGCCAAGAGGCATGGAATAACATTGCCAAAACAGTTGAGCCTTCTGTTTCTAAGCGGCCTGCTGTTACGCCTGCTGATCCACCCACAGAAGACTCCTCACTATCTCAAAGCCTGTATACACCCAAGGTGACAACCGATTCAGACCGTTTGCGAACAATGCGAGACAACCAGTACATGCCAAACCTCAGTGCTCCGGTGCCACTCTCGAGTATGAGGCAATACGGCGATACAGAGCGAATGGATCAATTGGTTCAACTTGGAATGATTGACGATCCAAATGAAGGCGTTCCGCCTATGCTGGCAAGGCCTAAGCCTGGTCCTTTGTCAGACGAAGAGTTGTACCTTCTTGCCAACGAGCCTGGAACGCCACTACCAGAAGGCCTAAGGTTTCAATCAACAATGTCTGGCAAGACAGAAATGGACTTGATGCCTGAAGAGTCTCGAGCATCTATTGGAAGGGCTGGAATCCCAGTAATCTACGACCCTGCTGTTCGTGGTGCTGAAATGGAGCCTTGGCAGTTTAGTACGATGCCGTCATCAATTCGACCTGAACAGGTCTACGAGCAACTTCAAACACCAGGTGAGCGTATTGACTTCTTGATGAGAAGGCGAGACTTTGTAGACGCCTTTAATGAGCGCAAAGAGGACTTCGAAAGACAGTCTGAGATTGGAGGATACATGCTGGGAGGGGCTCTTGGATTAACGGCTGGAGCGCCAATTGTGGCTGGCGCAGGAAAGGCTGTTATGGGCTCAAATATTGTTCAGTCAATTCCCCCAGCATACTACATGGCTAGATATGCGGCCCCACAAGCCGTCTACAATATTGTTCAATCTGCGACAAGGCTCCCATACACCAAGTGGTTGAGAAGCGTTTTCTCTAAGGAGATCCTTACCCCAGGACAATTGGCTGCTGCTGATGCTGCGGGAGTTGGCGGATCTCTTGCCCTCAAAAAGATTTATGATCAAGCGCAGCAAATTGAAACTCAAGATGAGGCTATTCGAGACCTTCAAAAAGTAGTATCTGAAATGCAAGCACAAGAAGAGCCAATTTCTAAGGCGGAGTAATCGGTGGCTGAGCAAGACCAACTAAATGACGATGATCTTCTACTTCAAAATCTACTTGAAGAGTCATTTGGCGACCTTCGGACACTGGATGATGTCCCAAAACAAGAGGCTATCGAGGCCTCTGATCTGAGCCAAGATGTCGAAAGCCCAGGAATCATTCCCTTAGACGAAACTCTTGAGGTAATGATCACAGGGAAGCAGTCTAAGTCTCCAGTTTATGGCTTTCAGATTAGAGAAGCTGCCGATAGTTACCTAAACGCCGTTAGGCAGCATCAAGAGCGCATCTCAAAAGGTCGCGTGCCTCAAGAAGAAATTGACGCAGCGGTGGCCGAAAAAGCATACGAGGCGTACCAGTTTCCTCGAGACAAGGTGATACCTCTTGACAAGCCGAGTGTCAGTCAGATTAAAAAAGCGCTTGATGCAAACCCAAAGCTGAGAGATGAGTCACTTTTAAGCAAGAAGATGGCTGACATCATTAATGCTATTGATCAAGGTGACGACGATTTTGCTGAAGAGCTTTTGGAAGAAACTCCAGCAACAATGTTCAATGACGAATTTACTGCTCCTACGGGTCGAGTTGGACAGCTAAGGCGAGCGGCTGGTCTTCGCTTGATACCTATTTCACCAGAAGGCCAAGCACAGCCTCGTCGAGCCGCCATACAGAACTATCAGCAAGTTGAAGCTAGAATCAGAAAACAAACGCAAAATGGCGAAAAATCAATTCTAGAGAACATTTCAAGCGCATTTAATGGCCAGACAAAGATGACAGAGGAGGAGGCCAAGGAGGCTGGCCTCATGCGCGGCAAAGAGCAGAACCCGTCATTCTTTAGGCCAGTCGAAATGTTTGAAGGCGGACCAATGGTCGCCGGGGGCTTGCGAGACCTCGTAACAAGAACCGCGATCGTAAGCGGTGTAGCAGACTTTTTTGCTCCAGTCGTGTTGAGGGGCAAGGATTTAGAAAGGTTTAGAGAGGAGCTGCGAGCATCAAACCCAACCGAAGCAATGGAGCAGGTAGCGCTCAATGTTCGTTTGGCGCGGGAAAGGGGCGAGGATGAAGGCTCAATCAAGAAAGAACTTAGAGACGAGCTAAACCGAAACTTGTTTGAGTACACCTACAGGGACATGCCAGAAAAGGCCAATCTGACCGAGCCTGATCTGGAAATAGCAAAACAATACGTCAAGCAGAACAGAAGCCTTGCTATGCAACGAGAGCGGGGCCAGATCTCTCGATTTGCATCCATGGTTATCGATGGAGAAAGCGACGAAGACCTTCAAAGGATGCTGAATACAGTTCCATTTAAAGATTTGCCAGATTTAGTCTGGAAGAAAACCATTCCATCAATAAACAATGTTGTCGATAGGATGGTGGATGGAGTTGACTACATTATCGGTGCTCAAGATGCGTCAGGATTACCGGGAACGCTAGATATAGAGCGCGATCTTGGCGAATCGCTGCTGTCAAAACAAATGATAGACGGGAAAATCTATCTTGTTGAGAGCAATGTTGCGCGCCTGCTTGCTGTTGTTGGTGGCCTGACTGAGACGGTTGCAGAAGCCCGTCTTCCGTTTGATATTCCACTTACTCCTGCGAGTAGAGATTTTTACTACAACTACGGTAAGCGTGATCCTGATTCTACATGGTGGTCAAGAGTTTTAGCCAACATTGAAACTAGAGAAATGGGATTCTCGCGTCACTTGACTGATGATGCCTTGTTTCAAGGGTACAGCCGAGGCGACTGGCAGTATCACTTTGCTGCGATCTTGGGTATTGGCGCTGATTTACTTGTGCCGTGGGAGTACGGTCAGTACAGGATTGCCTCTGCTCCTGTTCGGACAGTTCATGGTGGCATCAAAACTATGCGTGCCACAAAGGGCCTTGGTTACTCAGCGTCCGCTTTTGCTGCTGGAGCGTTTCCAAAGTCATTCCAAAAGCTAGCAAAGGTTTCCAAGCGAACCACGATGGCCGCTGAAAGGATCAATAAGAGATTTGATACAGAACCAACTGTAGATGACCTGCGAAACCTTGTTGCCGAGAAAGGCATAGACGCTCCAAGCTATGAAGAGCAGTGGCTTGCAGAGCAGCTTATTGACCTAATGGGCAGAAAAAAAAATCCATTGTCTTTTCCTGATGCTGTTGGGGAAGTGGCTACGAGCACTAAAGCAGAGGTATGGGAAAACGTAGCTCATGTGACAGAGGTCTTTCTTCGTAAAAAAATGAAGACCACGGATGGAGAAAACCTGTACAAAAACCTTCCGCCCAAGCTACAGCGCACCATCCGTCGTGTGCTGGATACGGTCACTGACCATAGAGACGTTGAGCGTCAACTAAACATGCACTTTTCTGAGTCAGGAAAGCTTCACGTTGCTTTGCTCGATATTATGGCAAAGTACGGTGACCCAGAAAGCGCTGCGTTGAGATCAACACCAGAATATCGGGCCGTTGCGGCAGAAGTTTCCAAATTAGTTGACGACAAACTTTTGCCGTCTGCCGATTACTCGGTGGTCATGGGGTATCTCGAGGCTCAAGCGATCCGATCAGCGGTTGACGGCTCAAAGTCGATGCAGAAATACGACACTCCTATTGACTACATGAGCAACATTGTTGTCCGCAGAACAGATGAAGGCGGCTTTAATATTGAAGCGCGAATACCAGAATCAGGAAAATCTGTAGGTTCAAAAGTTGACAGAAGTCTCGGGTTGAGGAAGTCTCAGGCCACAGCATTGTCCGACTTTTTTAGGCGTGGAGACGTGGAGGGTCTTTTTACAAAGTATGACCCAGAGGACCCAGCAAACCCTCTCAGGTTGTTGATGGGAGACAACTACGTAAGGACACTGTACAGGCAGTTTGACCACACAACTCAAACCCGTAGAGACGGGACGAAGGTCGCTTTTCTTACCGAAAGGGGCAAGTCTCAACTTAGAGACTCGTTGAATACTTTTTTTGATCTTCAGGGCAATGGCGCAAACCCTGGTGGGGCTGGAAAAGTTGGAGGGGTCTACAGGTTTTATCATGACTTTCAGACGCGGTTTGGAAACCAGTGGGTTCGCATACGGTCAGAAGCCGATACCATTGGCACTAATGTTGAGGCTAAGGCAAGGCTGAATAATATCTTTGATGCCAACAGAATTCATGAAGATGACGCTGTTGCAATTATGATTGACGCATCTGAGAATCGTGGTCGAAAGTTTAGTGTGCCTGTGAAAGTTGTAATTTCAGACGACGCAGAACAACAGATTCGACAAGGCGCAGTTGCAGCAGTGGGTCGTCAAAAAGAGTTTTGGGACGTAAACTTTAGACCCGAAGACGTTCGTCAAGCTTTGGGTATTACAGACGACATTGAAGAGATTGCAGCAGATGAGCTTTTTGCGCGCGCTGTGGGCTATGTTGTTGGTGAGCATTTTAAACGTAACGTTAGCGGCGTTGACTTTACTCGGTTGACCGCCCGTAGCATTGTTCCATCAGACAAAGCTGATTCGATTACGAGAGCAGTTCAAGCAAGAATTGCTAGCGTAATGGGAACTGACGTTGACGATGTTTTCAAGCGCGATCTAGAAGTTGAAATTGAAGGTGTAAAGTATAAAGGTGTTTACGACCTAAACGACTACCAGCAGGCCAGTATGCGAGTGTTTTTGAGACAGCTTGCAAACGAACCGATGGCTAAAATTATTCCAGCCAGATTGTTTGAGATTGGCTCGGATATGAGCAAAATTAGCCAACCAGAGTGGCGCGCAATTGTAACTGCATTGACAGACATTGAATCAGGCATTTTTAGTAGAGTTACAAGCTACTCACAAGAGATACCAGAAAGTGTCGGCAAAGCATTGTGGATGGGGATTAAAGCGCTTGGTGATAGGGCGGCTGACTCCGACATGTTTTTGGCTGAGAACAT